>Ga0335082_10000940_pt1 | contig 30616 bp, 27 predicted proteins | sample Lox_Sample_41_FD_206718 | JGI IMG/M metagenome (GOLD analysis project Ga0335082, IMG submission 206718) | Soil microbial communities from Loxahatchee National Wildlife Refuge, Florida, United States - Lox_Sample_4.1 | ecosystem: Environmental > Terrestrial > Soil > Wetlands | place: USA... | reverse complement strand
GAGTCCATGCAAAATGACCGCCGTGAAAGCCCTCTCGGCGATTCGCATCGCGGCCCTGTCGTTTTTCGCCGCCGCGCCCGTCGCTCAGGGAGCGGCACCGCAGGACGCGGCGCCGCCGAAGGCGCAATGGGAAGCGCTGCGGGTCCTGAAGCCATGGACCGGCGATCTCGATGGCATGGTCCGGCGGCAGACGATCCGGGCGCTGGTCGTGTACTCCAAGACCTTCTACTTCGTCGACGAGGGGCGCCAGTACGGCCTGTCGTACGAGGGGTTGAAGATCTTCGAGCGCGAGCTCAACCGCAAGCCGAAGGTCGACCGCGCGAAGGTGCGCATCATTTTCCTGCCGGTTTCGCGCGACGACCTCATTCCGGCGCTGCTGGAAGGGCGCGGCGACATCGCGGTGGCGAACCTCACCATCACGCCCGAGCGGCAAAGGCAGGTGGACTTCTCGGTCCCGGTACTGACGAACGTGAGCGAACTGGTCGTGACCGGGCCGAGGTCGCCGCGCATCGCGAGCGTGGACGACCTGTCCGGCGAGAAGGTGCTCGTGCGCAAGTCGTCGAGCTACTACGAGCACCTCGAGCGGCTGAACGAGCGCTTTCGCAAGGAAGGCAATCCGCCGGCAAGGCTCCGGCTCGCGTCCGAGCATCTCGAGGACGAGGACCTGATGGAGATGGTGAACGCCGGGCTCGTCGGGCTGATCGTCGTCGATCGCCACAAGGCGGAGTTCTGGCAGCAGGTCTTCAAGGACATCGCGCTCCATCCCGAAGCGGCGGTCAACACCGGCGGTGAGATCGCGTGGATGTTCCGCAAGGACAGTCCGAAGCTCAAGGCGGCCGTGGACGAAATCGTCAGAACCCGGGCAGCGGGGACGCTGTTGGGAAACGAGCTGATCCGGCGTTATCTGAAGAGCACCCGGCTCGTACTGAACGCCACGTCCGAGGACGAGATCGAGAAGTATCACCGGATGGTGTCGCTCTTCAAGAAGTACGGCGACAAATACGACATGGACCACCTCCTCATGATGGCGCAGGGCTACCAGGAGTCGCGGCTCGACCAGGAGGTGAGGAGCGGGGTCGGCGCGATCGGCGTCATGCAGCTCATGCCGGCGACGGGCGAGCTCATGCAGGTCGGCGACATCACCCGTCTCGAGCCGAACATTCATGCCGGAGTGAAGTACATGCGCACCCTGATCGACCAGTACTTCCCGAGCGAGCCGAAGGACCGGCTGAACAGGGGGCTGTTCGCGCTCGCCTCCTACAACGCCGGGCCGAGCCGCATCCTGCAGCTCAGGCAGGAGGCGGCGAAGAGGAACGCAGCCGGGCGCGCGAAGGACTCATGAAGCAAGGCAGGTGAGCGGTGTACAGGGGCTAAGCAGCGCCGCCTCCCCCCGTACGTGACCGCCAGCACGGCAGGGCCGCCGGTTATCGCTTACCATCGGACGACTGGGAAGTCGGGCCGAGTCGCGCCGATCTCCCGCGCCTTCGCGACCTTCCTGACCGGGGAGGCGGACCTCCGATTCCAATACAAGGACGACAATGATCTCTATTCCAGCATCCCTTTCCCACGTGATCGGCGTCTGCGCCCTGACGAGCGCCGCGCTCCTGACCGGATGTTCGTCGACCGACGGCTTGAGCGTGGGTGGAGGCGGAGGCGGAACCGACGCCGTCGCGTCCGATGCGTCCGCGATCAAGCGCTCCGGCTTCCTCAGCGACTACTCACGGCTGCGGCCGGTCGCGGGCGCCGGGGGGGTACTGTGCTGGCGCGATGCGAACGTCGATTGGAAGCGCTACGACAAGGTGCTGATCGAGCGCATCCAGGTCTACATCAAACCCGGCGACAAGCCGAACCCGATCGATCCGAGCGACCTCAAGACGCTGCTCGATTATTTCCACGGTGCGCTCGTAAAGGCGATCACGCCCGAAGCGCAGATCGTCAATACGTCCGGGCCGGGGGTGCTGCGCGTGCGGATCGCGCTCACCGAGCTGACGCCCACCAATACCATGGAAAGCCTGGCCGGGACCGCGGTGCCCTATGGGTTCGTGGCGGAGATCGGGTCGGGTGCGGCGACCGGCCGGCCCGCCGGCTCCACGCCCTACATGGGCGATACCGGCATGGCGGCGCAGTTCCGGGACGGCGGCTCGGGGCGGGTGGTTGGCGAGTGCGCCGACAACGAGATCGGCCGCAAGTACGCCGCCGATCTGAACCAGGGCGTCGCCGGCGCCGCGGTGGCGTGGGCGAACGGCTACGTCGAGTCGTTCACGAGCTGGAGCTACGCGAAGGACGCGTTCGACAAGTGGGCCGCGCTGTTCGCACGGCGCTTCGCCGAGCTGCGCGGGATGACGCCGACGTCCTGAGTCGTAGGTTGACCAGGCCGCGGGACCCGTCCGCGCAGCGACGCGCTTGCACACCGGCTCATTACCGTGGTAATGTGCTGGCATGGCGATCGCCCATTCCAAAGTCACCGCGCAGGGCCAGATCTCGGTCCCGGCGGAGGTGCGGCGTAGGCTCGGGATCGGCCCTGGCTCGGTTCTCGAGTGGCACGAGGAAGGCGAGCGGGTCGTGGTTCGTCGCGCGGGGCGCTACACTTCCGAAGACGTCCACCGGGCGTTGTTCCCGAAGCGGCCGCCGGCACCCCGTACGGTGGAGGAGATGAAAGCCGGCGTGCGCCGGTACCTGAAGAAGCGCCATGCGCGCGATTGACACGAACGTCCTGGTACGGCTCGTGACGCGTGACGACGCGCGGCAGGTGGCGGCAGCCGAAACGTTCGTCGAGAAGGGCGCGTGGGTTTCGCACCTGGCGCTCGCCGAGGCGACCTGGGTCCTCGCGGCGGTGTATGACCTGGAAGCCCCGGCGGTCGCCACCGCGGTCGAGATGCTCCTGAACCACAAGCACCTCACGCTCGAGGAATCCGAGGTCGTGTCCAATGCGCTGCAGAACTTCCGCGCGCGGCCAGCGCTCGGCTTCTCCGACTGCCTCGTGCTCGAAGTGGCCCGCAAGGCGGGGCATCTGCCGCTCGGCACCTTCGACCGGACGCTCGGCAAGATGGACGGCGCCGAGCGACTGTAGGAGCCGGCTGACGTCGCGGGCGATCGATCCGACGGGTCGCGCGCTTCGCGCCCGCGGCCGCATGAACTGAAGCCGATGGAACAGCGCGCCGATGTCGTCCTGTGCTGGCACATGCACCAGCCGGACTACCGCGACCACGCCACCGGCGAGTTCACGCAGCCGTGGGTCTACCTGCACGCGCTCAAGGACTACGCCGACATGGCGGCGCACCTCGAGCGCCACCCCGGCATGCGCGCGGTCGTCAACCTGGTGCCGGTGCTGCTCGACCAGCTCGAGGACTACGCGGACCAGTTCGCCACCGGGACGCTCCGCGATCCGCTGCTCCGCCTCCTCGCGCGCGACGAGTCGACGCTGCTCTCGCGGCCCGAGCGCGAGCTCGTCGTCGCCCAGTGCTTCCGCGCGAACCACGAGAAGATGGTGCAGCCGTTCCCGCCCTACAAGGGGCTGCACGATCTCTTCCTCGCGCTCGAGCATCAGGGCCGCGACTCGATCGACTATCTCTCCGACCGCTACTGCCACGACCTCGTCACCTGGTATCACCTCGCGTGGATGGGGGAGACGGTCAAGCGGGAGTGCGCGCTCGTGACGCGCATGATGGCGGAGGGCGTGGGATTCACCGTGGCCGACCGCCGGGCGCTCTTCGCGCTCGTCGGCGAGATCGTCTCGGGCACGATCGCGCGCTATGCGCGGCTCGCTGCGGACGGCCGCATCGAGCTGTCGACCACGCCGCACTACCATCCGCTTGCGCCGCTGCTGATCGATTTCCACTCGGCGCGCGAAGCGCGGCCCGACTCCCCGCTGCCGGCGAGCGGCGACTATCCCGGGGGCGAGGCGCGCGTGCGCGCGCACCTCGACGCTGCGCTTGCGAGCCACGCACGCCGCTTCGGCGCCGCGCCTGCGGGTGTCTGGCCGGCGGAGGGCGCGATCTCGGCGCCGCTCCTCCAGCTCCTCGCCGAGCGCGGCATCCGGTGGACGGCGTCGAGCGAAAGCGTGCTCAGGAACTCGCTCGGCGCAGCCGGCACACCTGTCCTGGGGCACCGCCCGTGGCGCTTGACCGGCACTGCGCTTGCGTGCTTCTTCCGCGACGACCGGCTGTCGGACCTGATCGGCTTCGAGTACTCGAAGTGGCACGGCGACGAGGCGGCCGCGCACTTCGTTGGCGAGCTCGAGGCGATCGCCGCTCACGCGGCGCCCGGCGAGACGCCGCTCGTCAGCGTGATCCTCGACGGCGAGAACTGCTGGGAGTTCTACCCGTACAACGGCTTCTACTTCCTCGATGCGCTCTACGGCGAGCTCGCGGCGCACCCGTTTCTCCGCACCACGACCTTCGCCGCAGCGGCCGATGGCGCCGCTGCTGCGGAGCTCCCGCGACTGGTCGCGGGGAGCTGGGTATACGGCGACTTCACGACCTGGATCGGCTCGCCGGAGAAGAACCGCGCCTGGGATCTCCTCGTCGCCGCGAAGCAGGCCTTCGACCTCGTCGTCGCGAGCGGACGGCTGACCGATGCCGAGCGCGCGGCCGCCGAACGGGCGCTCGCCAACTGCGAGGGCTCGGACTGGTTCTGGTGGATGGGCGACTACAACCCGGCGTTCGCGGTGGCGAGCTTCGACCGCCTGTACCGCGCCGACCTCGCCCTTCTGTACCGCCTGCTCAAGCTGCCGGTTCCGGCGACGCTCGCGGAGCCGATCAGCCGCGGCACCGGCCATCCCGAGCTTGGCGGGACCATGCGACGCGCCTCCGAGCACTCGCCCGCGTGAAGACGGCGCTCCTCTTCGGCGTCCACGCGCACCAGCCGGCCGGAAATTTCCCGGAGGTCCTCGACCAGGCGCACGAGCTCTCCTATCGCCCGTTCCTCGAGACGCTGTACCGCTTTCCGGCGTTCCGGTTCGCGGCGCACTTCAGCGGCCCGCTGCTCGACTACCTCCTCGAGCGCTACCCGGGTGACATGCTGCTGCTGCGCAAGATGGTGGCGCGCGGCCAGGTCGAGTTCTTCGGCGGCGGCGACACCGAGCCGGTGCTCGCCGCGATCCCGCACCGCGACCGGGTCAGCCAGCTCATCGCGCTGTCGGAGAAGCTCGAGCGGACGCTCGGTGCCGCGCCGACGGGCGCCTGGCTCACCGAGCGAGTGTGGGAGTCCGCCGTCGTGCCGGCGCTCGTCGAGAGCGGCACCCGCTACGTCACCGTCGACGACTACCACTTCCTGTGCGCCGGGAAGACGGTGACCGAGCTCGACGGCTACTTCACGACCGAGGAGAGCGGGGCGCGGATCGATCTCTACCCGATCTCGGAAGCGCTCCGGTACCGGATTCCGTTCGCGCCCGCCGCCGAAGCGGTTGAATTCATCGCCGCGCAGCCCGGCGCGGCGATCTACTTCGACGACATCGAGAAGTTCGGCATCTGGCCGGAGACCCACGAGTGGGTGTACGGCAAGGGCTGGCTGGAGGCGTTCGTGCGCGGCGTGGTCGAGTCGGACCGGATCGAGACGCTCACCTTCCGCGAGCACCGCGCGCGCGCTGCGAGCCGCGGCATCGTCTATCTCCCGACCACGTCCTATATCGAGATGAACGAGTGGACCCTGCCGGCGCCGGCGGCGCACGACTACGCGGCGCTCGTCGCGCGCGAGAAGGAGGCGGGCCGCTACGAGGCGGAGAAGCCGTTCCTCCGCGGCGGGATCTGGCGCAACTTCATGTCGCGCTATCCGGAGGCGAACTGGATGCACAAGCGAATGCTCCAGCTCTCCGAGCGGGTCGCGGCGCTGCCGCGCGGTGCGCCGGCGGACGCGCTGCGGCGGCTGCTCCATCTCGGGCAGGCGAACGACGCCTACTGGCACGGCCTCTTCGGCGGCCTCTACCTCCCGCACCTGCGGCGCGCGGTGTACGCGGCGCTCGTGGGGCTCGAGGCGCGCCTCGATGCGATCGCGCCGCGCCCGCCGCGCCGCCGCACCGATCTCGACGGCGACGGCGTCGAGGAGCTGTTCCTGCAGAACGGCGAGCTGCAGGCGGTGGTGAAGCTCGACGGCGCGGCCTCGCTCGTCGAGCTCGACGCCTATGCGCTCGCGCAGAATTTCGGCGACACGCTGCGGCGCCACGCGGAGCACTATCACCGCACGGCCCTTGAGGCGCAGGGTTCCCAGCACGACCGGCCGGGGATCGCTTCGGCGCACGAGCGCGTGCGGTTCAAGCACGCGGTGTCGGCCGAAGACCTCGTGCCGGACGCGCAGGCGCGCACGATCTTCCGCGACGCGTGGGTGGACGCGGCCGGGAACGTGCGGCCGCTTGGCGGCTACGAGCTCGCGCCCTACGGCTCGCTCGAGCACGCGGCGAGCTTCGTCGGTCCGTGCGACGCCGGACGCATCGAGAAGCTCGTCCTGGTGCAGGGCAGCCGGGTGACGGTGACCTGGTTCATCGAAGCCGCGCACGCCGGCACGTTCCGCACCGAGCTCAACCTCGCGATGCCGAGCTGCGACGGCTACGCCGGACGCTACATCCTGAACGGCGAGATTCCGTGCGGCTTCGGCCAGCCGCTCGATGCCGCAGCGGTCACCGAGCTCGTCCTCGACGACCAGTTCATGGGCGGCGCGGTCGCGGTACTGTGCAGCGCGCCGGCAGCCGTGCACGCGCGGCCGCATCTCACGGTGTCGCAGTCCGAGGACGGCTTCGAGAAGATCATGCAGTGCGCGACGGTGACGCTCGCGTGGTCGCTTGCGGCCGGACGGCACGAGCTCTCCGCGGCGCTGAAGATCGTCAAGCACGGCTGAGCGGCCGCGGGCGGCGTCTCGAGGCTCTCGTCCCAAGTAGAATCGCAGCCGGCGATTCAATCGCAAGGGAGGGAGTCCTATGTTGCACCGCTCCGCGCTCTGGTTGCGCAGCTCGCTGCTTGCCGTTGCGCTCACGTCCCTGACTGCAGGCTTCGCGCAGGCGCAAACCAAGGTCCACTGGTACGGCCAGGCCGCCTTCAGGATCGAGACGCCCTCGGGCGGGGTGATCCTGATCGACCCCTGGCTGAAGGTTCCCACCAATCCCGACAAGGAATCCATCGCGAAGCTCGCGCGCGTGGACTACATCCTGATCACCCACGGCCACTGGGATCACATCGGCGACGCGATCGAGATCGGCAAGAAGACCGGGGCGATCGTGGTCGCGCCCTACGGGCTGCAATACAACCTGAAGTCCGTGCTCGGCTACCCGGAAGCGCAGGCCACGCTCGCCACCGGCGGCAACGTGGGCGGCACCATCGACCTGCCCAAGGCCGGCGCCAAGGTGACGTTCACCAACGCCGTGCACGGCTCGGAACTCGTGCCGCCCATGGTCCAGCCTTCCGCACCCGGCCAGCCCGCGGCGATCGCGAGCGGCAATCCCGTCGGCTACGTGCTGCAGATCGACCGCGGCCCGACGATCTACCACACCGGGGACACCGACGTTTTCACCGACATGAAGCTGATCGCCGAGTTCTACAAGGTGGACCTGATGCTGGCGAACATCGGCGGTCATTTCGCCATGAACCCGGACCGCGCGGCGCTGGCGGTGGAATGGGTGAGCCCGCGGCAGGTGGTGCCCATGCATTTCGGCACGTACCCCATCCTTGCCGGCAACCCGGCGCAGTTCAAGGCGGCGCTCGAGAAGCGCGGCCTGGGCGGACGGATGGTGGAAATGAAGCCGGGCGAGGAGCGCACCTTCTAGGGACGGTTGCGCCGCGTGTCGCGAGCCGGGTTTTCGCGCTACCGGGCGATGAGCGTCTGCGAGCCCGTCCAGCGCGCACCGGGCGCGACGGTCGCAGGCGCCCGGGAGATCGCGGCCTCCACGCACAGCATCCGCAGGTAGCCGTCCGGCTCGAGATCGCCGAGCGTCGCCCCGCGCTCCGGGCCGGGATTCCAGACGACGGTGTCCGGAAACCCGGTTGCGCGGATGGCGGTGGTATGGCCGGGCTCGAGCGCCGCGAGGTCGTCCGGCGCCGCGTAGTAGACGCGATCGATCTCTCGGTCGATGGCGAGCGCCTGCGCGGTCTCGACGCTGCCGTCCGTGCCGAGCGCCTTGTCGCGGTAGCGCAGGTTCCGCAGCCCGCGGACGACGGCGTGCCGGACATCGGCGACGCGGAGATACGTGTGCAGCGCGCCGGTGAACTCGAACGCTTTCGTGCCGGCGTTGATCACCGTCAGACCGAGCTCAAGCACGCGGCCGGTCACCGTGACCGTCAGCTCGAGCGCGAACGGATGCGGCCATCGCGCGCGCGTCACCGGCGAATCCCCGAGCCTGAGCAGGGCTTGCGCTGCGCCCGTGCCCGTCCGCCGCGCGTGAACGAGCTCCCAGACCGAGACCCGCGCGAACCCGTGATTCGGCAGCGGCCCCTGCCCGGCGAACTGTGGGAAGCACACCGGGATCCCGCCGCGGATAGCCTCCCCCGGACCGAACCCCGAGCGCGCGCTGAGGAACAGCCGATCGCCGCCGCCCGCCGGGGCCCATGACGTGACGTGCGCGCCGTGCAGATAGACCTCGGCCCGCGCGCCGTCGCCGGCGACGAGCTCGAGCTTCGGCAATCCTGCTACGCCCGGTACCGGCACGAGATCACTCGGAGGCATCGGTCATCCCTTCGGGCTCAACCGGAAATCCTCCCGCAGGTACAGAATGGCGCCCGACATGACGCCGATGTCGTTGACGTCCGCGCCGCTTCTGGCGGGCCCTCTATAGCACACCCGATGAGCGCAGCATTGCCCGTCGTCTACCTCGCCCGGCACGGCGAGACCGCGTGGAGCCTCTCCGGCCGGCACACCGGGCTCACCGACGTTCCGCTCACCGAGCGCGGCGAGCGGAACGCCCGCCGGCTGGGCGAGCGGCTCGCGGGTGTGCAATTCGCGAAGGTTTTCACCAGCCCGTTGCAGCGCGCCGCGCGGACGTGCGAGCTGGCGGGGTTCGGCGCGGCCGCCGAAGTGGACCACGACCTGGTGGAATGGAACTACGGCGCGTACGAAGGCCGGCGGACCGGCGAGATCCGCGCGGAGCGGCCGGACTGGCAACTGTTCCGCGACGGCTGCCCCGGCGGGGAATCGCCGCACCAGGTCGGTGCGCGCGCCGATCGCGTCGTCGGGCGCGTCCGCGCCGTGGACGGCGATGCGCTCGTCTTCTCGAGCGGCCATTTTCTGCGAGTATTCGCCGCGCGCTGGCTCGGCCTCGAGGCGGTGGCCGGACGCTACCTGCTGCTCGGCACTGCCAGCCTGAGCGCCCTCGGCTACGAACACGGGCTCTCCGAACCGGTCATCCGTTTGTGGGACGATATGCGCCACGTCGAGGCGTGACCCCGGGCCGCGCCCGCTCGCCGCTTCACCGATGACAGCCGAAGCAACCGTTTTCCTGGTCGACGTCGACAACACGCTGCTCGACAACGACCGCGTCCAGGACGACATCCGGGGGCACCTCGAGCGCGAGTACGGGCGGGCGTGCCGCGACCGCTACTGGACGATCCTCGAGCGGCTGATGGACGAGCTCGGCTACCGCGACTATCTCGGCGCGCTGCAGCGCTACCGGGTCGAGCACCCGCTCGACATCGATCTCCTCGCGATGTCGTCGTTCCTCGTCGACTACCCGTTCGCGAGCCGGCTGTACCCGGGCGCGCTCGCGGTGCTCGAGCGGCTCGGCGGCTGGGGGCGTACTGTGATCCTGTCGGACGGCGACGTGGTGTTTCAGCCACGGAAGGTCGAGCGCTCCGGCATCGCCGCGGCGGTGGCGGGGCGCGTGCTGATCTACGTCCACAAGGAGCGCGCGCTCGACGACGTCGAGCGGCGCTACCCCGCCCGGCACTACGTGCTCGTGGACGACAAGCCGCGGATCCTCGCCGCGGTGAAGCGCGCCTGGGGCGAACGTGTGACGACGGTGCTGCCCCGGCAGGGGCAATATGCGCACGACGCGCAGGCGCTCGCCGCCGGTCCTGCGCCGGACTTCGCGATCGAGCGGATCGGCGACCTCCTGGCTCACGACCTGCCCGCGCTCGGAATCGCGGGCGACCAACCGAAGGTGACACGATGAAACCGACGCAGACCCTGAACCGGCTCGGCCAGAGCCTCTGGCTCGACAACATCACGCGCGACCTGCTGACCTCCGGCACGCTCAAGCGCTACATCGACGAGCTGTCCGTCACCGGGCTCACGTCGAATCCGACGATCTTCGACCAGGCGATCAAGGCGAGCCCCGCCTACGACGCCGCGATCCGGCAGAAGCTGCAGGCGGGCCGGTCGGGCGAGGCCCTCTTCTTCGAGCTCGCGCTCGAGGACATCACCCAGGCCGCCGACCTCTTCCGGCCGGTCCACGAGCGGACCTGCGGCGTCGACGGCTTCGTTTCGCTCGAGGTCTCGCCGCTGCTCGCGTACGACACGAAGACCACGCTCGCCGTCGCCAAGGAGCTGCACGCACGCGCCGGGCGCCGCAATCTCTTCATCAAGATCCCGGGCACGAAGGAGGGGTTGCCTGCGATCGAGGAGGCGACCTTCGCCGGCGTGCCGGTGAACGTCACGCTGCTCTTCTCGCGCGAGCACTACCTCGCGGCGGCCGACGCGCAACTCCGGGGCATCGAGCGGCGCATCGCCGCCGGCCTGGCGCCCGAGGTCGCCTCGGTGGCCTCGGTCTTCATCAGCCGGTGGGACGTCGCGGTGGCAGGCAAGGTGCCCGCGCCGCTCAGCAACACGCTTGGCATCGCCATCGCCAAGCGCACCTACAAGGCGTACTGCGAGTTCATCGCCACCGCGCGGTACAAGCGCGTGCTCAATGCCGGCGCGCGGCCGCAGCGGCTGCTCCTCGCGAGCACCGGCACCAAGGATCCGAAGGCGTCGGACATCCTCTACATCAAGGCGCTCGCGGCGCCGCTCACCGTCAACACCATGCCGGAGGGGACGCTGAAGGCATTTGCCGATCACGGCGAGGTCGGCGCGGTCATGCCCCCGGACGGCGGGGACTGCGAATCGGTCATTGCGGCGCAGGCAAAGGCCGGCATCGACGTCGACGCGCTCGCGGCGCAATTGCAGGACGAAGGCGCGAAGGCGTTCGTCAAGTCGTGGAACGAGCTGATGAGGGTGATCGCCTCCAAGAGCGAGGCGCTCGCAAAGGCGAGCTGAGGGGCGGGTAGAGAACGCCCTTCATGCGCGTACTGGTGATCGACGTGGGCGGCACCCACGTAAAGATCCTCGCCACCGGCGAGCAGGTCCACCGGGAGTTCCCGTCCGGCCCGCGGCTGACCGCGCGCGGGATGGTGTCGCGGGTGAAGCGGCTCGCCCGCGGCTGGAAGTACGACGCCGTGTCGATCGGCTATCCGGGCCCGGTCTTGCACAACCGGCCGGTCGCGGAGCCGCACAACCTCGGGCGCGGCTGGATGGGCTTTGATTTCCCGCGTGCGTTCGGCCGGCCGACGAAGGTCGTGAACGACGCGGCGATGCAGGCGTACGGCGGGTACAAGCGCGGGAAGATGCTCTTCCTCGGTCTCGGGACCGGGCTCGGCTCGACCCTGATCGTCGACGGCGTCGTCGAGCCGCTCGAGTTGGGACATCTCCCGTACCGCAAACGGACGTTCGAGGACTACGTCGGCATCCGCGGCCTAGAGCGCCTCGGGAAGAAGAAGTGGCGGCGGGCCGTGTTCGACGTCGTCGAGCGCCTGAGCGCCGCACTCGAGCCCGACGAGATCGTGCTCGGCGGCGGCAACGTGAAGAAGCTGAAGGTCCTGCCGCCGGGCTGCCGCGAAGGCGACAACGCCAACGCGTTCAAGGGCGGATTCCGATTGTGGGATGGCGCGCGCCCGGCTCGTCGAACAACCGGACGCAGAGCAAAGGGAACTCGAGGATGACAGCAGTGATCCAGCCTGTGACTCCGCGCCCGGTATGGAGGGCGCTCCAGGCCCATTACGCGACGATCCACGGCGTGCACCTGCGGAAGCTCTTCGCGGACGATCCCGGGCGCGGCGAACGCCTGACCGCGGAAGCCGCCGGGATCTACTTCGACTACTCGAAGAATCGCGTCAACGACGAGACGCTGCGGCTGCTCGTCCAGCTCGCCGAGGAGGCCGGCCTGCGCGCGCGGATCGACGCGATGTTCCGCGGCGAGAGGATCAACGTGTCGGAGAACCGCGCGGTCCTGCACGTCGCGCTGCGCTCGCCGCGGGGCGCGTCGATCGTCGTCGACGGCGAGAACGTGGTGCCCGAGGTCCACGCCGTGCTCGACCGGATGACCGACTTCGCGAACCGGGTACGGAGCGGGGCGTGGAAGGGCCACACACGCAAGCGCATCCGCAACGTGATCAACATCGGCATCGGCGGCTCCGACCTCGGGCCGGTGATGGCGTACGAGGCGCTGAAGCACTACAGCGCCCGCGACATGACGTTCCGCTTCGTCTCCAACGTCGACGGCACCGATTTCGCCGAGGCGACTCGCGAGCTCAATCCCGCCGAGACGCTGTTCATCGTCTCCTCGAAAACCTTCACCACGCTCGAGACGATGACCAACGCTCACACCGCCCGCGAGTGGTTGGTCGACAGTCTTGGCGGCAACGAGAAGGCGGTCGCGAAGCACTTCGTGGCGGTCTCGACCAACGCCGAGGGCGTGGCGAAGTTCGGCATCGACACCGCCAACATGTTCGGCTTCTGGGACTGGGTGGGCGGGCGCTACTCGATGGATTCGGCGATCGGCCTCTCGACGATGCTCGCGGTCGGGCCGGAGAACTTCCGCGCGATGCTCGGCGGGTTCCACGAGCTGGACGAGCACTTCCGCACCGCGCCGTTCGCGCGCAACCTGCCGGTGCTGATGGGGCTGCTCGCGGTCTGGTACAACGACTTCTTCGGCGCGCAGACGGTCGCGGTGCTGCCGTACGAGCAGTACCTGAAGCGCTTCCCCGCCTACCTGCAGCAGCTGACGATGGAGAGTAACGGCAAGCACGTGACCCTCGAGGGGAAGCCGGTCGCGTACGACACCGGCCCGGTTTACTGGGGCGAGCCGGGCACGAACGGCCAGCACTCGTTCTACCAGCTGATCCACCAGGGCACGCGGCTCATCCCGTGCGACTTCATCGGCTTCGCCCAGCCGCTCAACCCGCTCGGCGGGCACCACGACATGCTCCTCGCGAACGTGTTCGCGCAGGGCGAGGCGCTCGCGTTCGGCAAGACCCCGGAAGAGGTGAAGGCGGAGGGCTCGCCCGACTGGCTCGCGCCGCATCGCACGTTCGAGGGGAACCGACCCTCCAACACGCTCCTGCTCGAGCGGCTGACCCCCGCGGCGCTCGGCAAGCTGGTGGCGCTGTACGAGCACAGCGTGTTCACCCAGGGCGCGATCTGGCACATCGACTCGTTCGACCAGTGGGGCGTCGAGCTCGGCAAGGTGCTCGCGCAGCGGATCATCCCGGAGCTCTCGGGCAAGAGCGAGCCCGCGCTCAAGCACGACGGCTCGACGAACGCGCTCATCCGCCGCTACCGGAAGCTGAAGGGAACCTGAGGTGCCCGCGGTCGAGCTCGCGCCGTCGATCCTCGCTGCCGACTTCGCGCGCCTCGGCGAGCAGGTCGCCGAGGCGGAGCGCGCCGGCGCCGACCGGATCCACGTGGACGTGATGGACGGCCACTTCGTGCCGAACATCACGATCGGCCCGGTGGTCGTCCGCAGACTGCGGCCGGTGACGCGCCTGCCGCTCGAGACGCACCTCATGATCTCGGACCCGGACAAGTACCTCGAGCCGTTCGCCGAGGCGGGGTCGGACGCCTTCCTCGTGCACTGGGAGGGGAACAACAATCTGCATCGCACCGTGCAGCGCGCGAGGGCGCTGGGCAAGCGCGTCGGCGTCGTCATCAACCCCGCGACACCGGCGGAGGTGCTCGCGGAAATCCTGCCGGACGTCGACCAGGTGCTCGTCATGACCGTCAACCCGGGCTTCGGGCACCAGCACTTCATCGCGACCACGCTCCCGAAGATCCGGCGAGTGCGCGAGATGATCGCCCGCGTGAAGCCGGGCTGCGACCTCGAGGTGGACGGCGGGATCGACGCTAAGACGGCGCCGCTCGTGGTCGAGGCGGGCGCCAACGTCCTCGTCGCCGGCTCCGCCGTGTTCGGCGCGCCCGACGGCGTGGCGGCGGCGATGAAGCGCCTACGGTCAGCCGCGTAGTCGGAGTCAACGACAGGTCAACCAGGAGTCAGCGATGCAACTCGGAATGATCGGCCTCGGCCGCATGGGCGCGAACATGGTGCGCCGGCTCATCAAGGGTGGCCACGACTGCGTAGTGTTCGACGTGTTTCCGAAGGCAGTGGAGGCGCTCGCAAAGGAGAAGGCGACCGGCGCCGCCTCGCTCCAGGACTTCGTGAAGAAGCTCGCCAGGCCGCGCGCGGTATGGCTGATGGTGCCCGCCGCCGTGGTCGACAAGACCGTCGCCGACCTCGTGCCGCTCCTCGAGCCGGGCGACATCCTGATCGACGGCGGCAACTCGTACTACGTCGACGACATCCGGCGCGCGAAGGCGCTCGCGCCTAAGGGCATTCACTACGTCGACGTCGGGACGAGCGGGGGCGTGTGGGGCCTCGAGCGCGGCTTCTGCATGATGATCGGCGGCGAGGAGGCGGTGGTGAAGCACCTCGATCCGATCCTCGCGCAGCTTGCCCCCGGCATCGGCACGATCGAACGCACTCCGGGGCGCGAGAAGTCGAAGGGCACGGCGGAGCAGGGCTATCTTCACTGCGGGCCGAACGGCGCCGGCCACTTCGTGAAGATGGTCCACAACGGCATCGAGTACGGGATCATGGCGGCGTACGCCGAGGGGCTCGGGATCCTGCGCGCCGCCAACGTCGGGAAGAAGGCGCACGAGGTCGACGCCGAAACGGCGCCGCTCCGCGATCCCGAGCACTACCAGTACGACCTCAACCTCCCCGATGTCGCGGAGCTGTGGCGGCGCGGGAGCGTGATCTCGTCGTGGCTGCTCGATCTCACGGCGACCGCGCTCCTGAAGGACCCCGCGCTCGCGAACTTCGCCGGACGCGTATCGGACTCGGGCGAAGGCCGCTGGACGATCAAGGCGGCGATCGACGAGGGCCAGCCGGCACCGGTGCTCACCACCGCGCTCTACGAGCGGTTCAGCTCGCGCGGCGAGGCCGACTTCCAGGCGAGGATCCTCTCGGCGATGCGCTACGAGTTCGGCGGGCACCTCGAGAAGCCGGCCGGCAAGTGACCGTCGCGGGAAGAGGATCACCATGAGCGAACCCCGTTCCGACGCGCTCGTCTTCTTCGGCGCGACCGGCGACCTCGCCTACAAGAAGATCTTCCCGTCGCTGCAGGCGATGGTGAAGCGCGGCCACTTCGATGTGCCGGTGATCGGGGTGGCGAAGGCCGGCTGGAACCTCGACCAGCTGAAGGCCCGGGCCCGCGACAGCCTCGAGAAGCACGGCGGGCTGGACGCGGCCGCGTTCGAGAAGCTCTCGGGCCTGTTGCGCTACGTCGACGGCGACTACGCCGACCCGGCCACGTTCCAGGCGCTGCGGAACTCCCTCGGCACGGCGCAGCGCCCGGCGCACTACCTCGCCATCCCGCCCGTGCTGTTCGGGAAGGTCGTCGAGCAGCTCGCCGCCTCGGGTTGCACCGCGGGCGCCCGGGTGGTCGTGGAGAAGCCGTTCGGCCACGATCTCGAGTCGGCGCGGCGGCTGAACGCGATCCTCCTCAAGACGTTCGACGAGGACCACATCTTCCGCATCGACCACTACCTCGGCAAGCGGCCGGTGCACAACTTGGTGTTCTTCCGCTTCGCCAACGCCTTCTTCGAGTCGTTCTGGAACCGCAAGTTCGTGAAGAGCGTGCAGATCACCATGGCGGAGAGCTTCGGCATCCAGGGTCGCGGCGCCTTCTACGACCAGACCGGGACCGTGCGCGACGTGGTCCAGAACCATCTCTTCCAGGTGCTCGCGAACCTCTGCATGGAGCCGCCGGCGCGAAACGACAGCGAGTCGCTGCGCGACGAGAAGGTCAAGGTGCTGAAATCGATCCCGCCGGTCGAGGCGCAGAACATCGTGCGCGGCCAGTTCCGTGGCTATCTCGACGAGCCCGGCGTGGCGAAGGACTCGCGGGTGGAGACGTTCGCGGCGTTGCGGCTGGACATCGACTCGTGGCGCTGGCAGGGCGTGCCGTTCTACATCCGCGCCGGGAAGTCGCTGCCGGTGACCTGCACCGAGCTCGTGGTGCGCCTGCGCCGGGCGCCGAAGATCTTCCCGACGCGCTCCGGCGTGCCGAACCACGTCCGCTTCCGCATCAGCCCGGACACGACCATCGCGCTCGGGACCACGGTGATCGGCGAACAGATCGAGCTCGTCGCTAGCCAGCGGCCCGGCCCGGCCGAGATGGATGCCTATGAGCGCGTCCTCGGCGATGCGATGATCGGCGACCGCTCGCTCTTCGCGCGCGAGGACTACGTCGAGGAGGCGTGGCGCATCGTCGACCCGGTGCTCAAGGCGGGCACGCCGGTCTACGCATACGAGCCGGGCACCTGGGGGCCCAAGGAAGCGGGCGAGGCGGTCACGCCGCGAGGGGGCTGGCAGACCCCGGTCGTCGCGCGGTCGGCGCCCCGATGAAGCTCGACGTCCTCGCCGACGACGACGCGGTCGCGCGGGCGGGAGCCGCGTTCATAGCGGGCGAGGCCCGGGCCGCGGTGGCCGCGCGCGGCCGCTTCACCATCGCACTGAGCGGCGGCCGTACACCCTGGGTGATGCTGCGCGAGCTGGCCGGGACGGCGAACATGCCGTGGGCGAGCGTGCACCTCCTGCAGGTCGACGAGCGCATCGCGCCGGCGGGCGACGCCGACCGCAACCTCACGCATCTCCGCGAGAGCCTGCTCGACCGGGCGCCGCTTCGCCCGGAGCAGGTGCACGCGATGCCGGTCGAGTTTCCCGACCCGGAAGTCGCGGCCGCGCGCTACGGCGCGACCCTGCGCGAGGTCGCCGGCACGCCGCCGGTGCTCGACCTCGTCCACCTCGGCCTCGGCCCCGACGGGCACACCGCGTCGCTCGTTCCCGGCGATCCGGTGCTCGGGGTCGCCGACGCGGACGTCGCGCTGACCGGCGTCTACCAGGGCCGGCGGCGGATGACGCTGACGTACCCCGTCATCGACCGCGCGCGGCGCATCCTGTGGCTCGTGACCAGCGCCGAGAAGGCGGCGATGCTCGCGCGCCTGCGGCAGCGCGATCCCGGGATCCCCGCCGGGCGCGTGCGCCAGGACGCCGCGCTCGTCCTCGCCGATCGCGCCGCGGCGGGAGCGTAGATGGACCGGACCGCGGCCGCCCCCCGCGCGCAAGGCCGGAGCTTCCCGCTCGGCGCCGCGCCCGGTCCCGGCGGCGTCAACTTCAGCGTGTATTCGAGGCACGCTACGGCGCTCGAGCTCTGCCTCTTCGACCGCGCGGACGACGCGACGCCGGCGCGCGTGATCGAGCTCGATCCGCGAACGCATCGCACCTACCACTACTGGCATGCGTTCGTCGCGGACGTCGGGCCGGGCCAGCTCTACGCGTACCGCGCGCACGGGCCGTTCGAGCCGGACGAAGGGTTGCGCTTCGACCCGGACAAGCTGCTGCTCGATCCGTACGGAAGATGCGTGGCGCGGCCGGCGGACCGCAGCCGTGCGGCGGCGTGCCGGCCCGGGGACAACGCCGCCACGGCGCTGAAGAGCGTCGTCATCGATCCCGCCGGCTACGACTGGGAGGGCGACGCGCCGCCGCGGCGGCCGTTCGCCAGGACCGTGATTTACGAGCTGCACGTAGGCGGGTTCACCCGGCAGCCCGATTCCGGCGTCGCGGCCGCGCGGCGCGGGACCTATGCCGGCCTCATCGAGAAGATTCCCTACCTCGCGGATCTCGGGGTCACCGCGGTCGAGCTGCTGCCGGTGTTCGCGTTCGACGAGCAGGCGGCCCCGCCGGGGCGAGTGAACTACTGGGGCTACCAGCCGCTCTCGTTCTTCGCGCCGCATCCCGCCTACAGCTCGCGCGCGGACCCGTCCGGCACGCTCGACGAGTTCCGCGACCTGGTGAAGGCGCTGCACCGCGCTCGGCTGGAGGTGATCCTCGACGTCGTCTACAACCACACCGCGGAAGGCGGCGCGGACGGGCCAACGCTGTCGTTCCGGGGGCTTGCCAACGACACTTACTACATCCTCGCCGAGAACCGCGCCGAGTACGCCGACTACACCGGCTGCGGCAATACGCTGGACGCGAACGAATCGATCGTCCGGCGCCTGATCCTCGACAGCCTGCGCTACTGGGTGCGCGAGATGCACGTCGACGGGTTCCGGTTCGACCTCGCGGCGATCTTGTCGCGCGACGAGACCGGCCGCCCGATGGCTGCACCGCCGGTGCTCTGGGACATCGAGTCGGACCCGGTGCTCGCCAACGTCAAGCTGATCGCGGAGGCCTGGGACGCGGGCGGGCTCTACCAGGTCGGCAGCTTCGCCGGCGACAGCTGGAAGGAATGGAACGGGCGGTTTCGCGACGACGTGCGCGCCTTCCTCAAGGGCGACAACCGCACCGTGGGCGCGCTCGCCTGCCGGCTGATCGGCAGCCCGGACATCTACGAGCATGAGCGCCGCGAGCCGGAGCAGAGCGTCAACTTCGTCACCTGCCACGACGGCTTCACGCTGAACGACCTCGTCTCCTATAACGCCAAGCACAACGAGGCGAACGGCGAGGGGAATCGCGACGGCGCGGACGACAACCGCAGCTGGAATTGCGGCGTCGAGGGGCCCACCGACGATCCGGGCGTCGAGCGCCTGCGCAAGCGCCAGGTGAAGAACTTCCTCGCGCTGACCCTCCTCTCGGTCGGGACGCCGATGCTGCTCGCCGGCGACGAGGTGCGCCGCACCCAGCGCGGCAACAACAACGCGTACTGCCAGGACGACGAGACCTCCTGGTTCGACTGGTCGCTGCTCGCGCGGCACGAGGACGTCCACCGCTTCGCGAAAGCGCTCGTCGCGCTGCGGACGTCCCGGAAGCTCGCGGCGGACGAGTTCGACATGACGCTCGGCGAGCTCCTGAGCGGGAATCCGGTCGAGTGGCACGGCGTCCGGCTGCACGCGCCGGACTGGAGCGACTCGTCGCACTCCCTCGCCGCCACCAGCCGGCTGCTCTCGTACCGGATGGTGCTGCACGTGATGATCAACGCGTACTGGGAGGCGCTCGACTTCGAGATCCCGCCGCCTGACGGCGCACCGTGGCGGCGGGTCGTCGACACGGCGCTCGACTCGCCCGACGATATCCGCGCGTGGTCCGATGCGCCGGCGGTGCGCGCGCCGACCTATGCGGTCCAGCCGCGCTCGATCGTGTTGCTGATCGCCCGCACCGGATGAGACGAAAGGAACGACGATGACCGAAGCGCAGGCTTCACTGCTCGCGATCAACACCATCCGCACGCTCTCGATCGACGCGGTGCAGGCGGCGAACTCGGGCCATCCCGGGACGCCGATGGCGCTCGCGCCGCTCGTCTACACGATCTGGAACCGCGTCATGCGCTTCGACCCGCAGGATCCGATCTGGCCGACCCGCGACCGCTTCGTGCTCTCGAACGGCCATGCGTCGATGCTGCTGTGGTCGGTGCTCCACCTGACCGGCGTCCAGGCGGTGAACGCGGCCTACGAGACGGTGGGCAAGCCAGCGGTCACGCTCGACGACATCCGCCGGTTCCGCCAGCTCGGGAGCCACGCGCCGGGCCATCCCGAGTATCACCTCGTCTCGGGCGTGGAGACGACCACCGGTCCGCTCGGGCAGGGCATCGCAACCAGCGTCGGCATGGCGATCGCCGAGAAGTGGCTCGCCGCGCGCTACAACCGGCCGGGCTTTGACGTCGTCGACTATGACATCTATGCGGTGTGCGGCGACGGCTGCCTGATGGAGGGCGTCGGGTCCGAGGCGGCGTCGCTCGCCGGGCATTTGGGTCTCGACAACCTGTGCTGGGTCTACGACAACAATCACATCACGATCGAAGGCAGCACGCACATCACATTCACCGAAGACGTCGCGGCGCGGTTCATGGGCTACGGCTGGAACGTGCTGCGCGTCGGTGATGCCAACGACGTCGATCTGATCGAGCACGCCCTGGGGGTGTTCCGGCAGACGGAGGGCCGGCCGACGCTCGTCATCCTCGACAGCCACATCGGGTACGGCTCGCCGAACCGCCACGACACCGCCGCGGCGCACGGCGAGCCGCTCGGCGAGGAGGAGGTCAGGCTGACCAAGCGCGCCTACGGCTGGCCCGAGGACGCGCAGTTCCTGGTGCCCGACGGCGTGCGCGAGCACTTCGCGGCGGGGATCGGCGCGCGCGGCGCGAAGGCGCGCCGGGCGTGGACCGATCTGTTCGCGGCCTATCGCGCCAAGTATCCGGAGCTCGCGACTGCCATCGATCAGATGCAGAAGCGCGAGCTGCCGGCCGGGTGGGACCGCAACCTCCCGGTCTTCCCCGCCGACGCGAAAGGCGTCGCCGGGCGCGACGCGTCGGGTCAGGTCCTCAACGTCCTCGCGCAGAACGTGCCCTGGTTCCTCGGCGGCTCGGCGGACCTCGGACCGTCGAACAAGACGATCCTCAAGTACGAGGGCGCGGGCGACGTGCAGGCAGCGACCCCCGGCGGCAAGAACCTGCACTTCGGCATCCGCGAGCACGCGATGGGCGCGATCGTGAACGGCATGTCGCTCTCGAAGCTGCGCGCGTTCGGCGCGACGTTCTTCATCTTCAGCGACTACGCGCGCCCCGCCATCCGCCTCTCGGCGCTGATGGAGCTGCCGACGATCTTCGCGTTCACCCACGACGCGATGGGCGACGGCGAGGACGGGCCGACGCACCAGCCGATCGAGCAGCTCGCCTCGCTCCGCGCAGTCCCAGGGCTCACGCTGCTGCGGCCCGGCGACGCGAACGAGGTGGTCGAAGCATACCGCTACGTGATGCAGCTCCGTCACCGCCCGGCGGTGCTGGTGCTGTCGCGCCAGCCGCTGCCGACGCTCGACCGGAAGAAGTACGCAGCCGCCGCCGGTGTCGCGCACGGCGCTTACGTGCTGGCGGACGCGCCCGGCGGCAAGCCCGAGGTGATCCTCATCGCGACCGGCAGCGAGTTGAGCCTCGCCGCACAGGCGCACGAGAAGCTCGTGGCGGACGGCATCCGCTCGCGCGCGGTGTCGATGCCGTCCTGGGACCTCTTCGAGCGCGAGCCGCAAGCCTATCGCGACAGCGTGTTACCGCCGCAGGTAACGGCCCGCGTCGCAATCGAGCAGGCCTCGACCTTCGGCTGGGAGCGCTACGTCGGGCCGACGGGGCGGGTGATCGGCATGCACACCTTCGGCGCGTCCGCGCCGCTGAAGGCGTTGCAGCAGGAGTTCGGGTTCACGGTGGACAACGTCGTGGCGGCGGCGAAGGCGCAGGCGAAGGGCGGCAATGCGTGACCCGCGCGATCCCCGCGCTGCGCGGGTCTCAGGATCCCAGCAGCCTTCGCTGCAGGAGCGCCTGCATGTCCCGCCGCCCGTCAACAATCAGGTAGACGTCCACGCGGTCGTCGATCACCCGGCAGATCACGCGATACGGCTTGAAGAACGTCTGCCGATACTCCCGGACTCCCAGCGCCAGGTACGAGCCGCGCTCCGGGAAACTCGAGAGAATCTCCATGACTTTCCGAGTGCGGTCGAGCACGTATTCCGCCTTCGAAGGTGTGTCGTGGGTGGCGATGACGTTGTACAACTCGTCCGGGTCGCTGCTCGCGTCCTCCGTGAGCAGCACCTCGAAGCGCCTCACTCCTCAGCGTTCCGTGCGGCTCTGCCGCGAAGGCGGCGGATTGCATCCTGCGCCCGAACCGTTCTCCCCTCTTCGATCTGCCGATTGCCGAGCGCGAGAATCTTGAGCAGGGCGAGCGTCTCCTGTGTCTCCTCGAACGAGGCGACATCCTGGATCACCACCTTCGCTTCGCCGTTCCGGGTGATCACCATCGGCTCGCGCACCTCCGTGAGGAGCCGGACCACCGCGGCTGCGTTTGCCTTGAGATAGCTGATCGGTCGGATACGGGTGGAGTACTTCATGGCAGGAGCGCCCTTGACGGATACGTCCAAATACAGTCCTTTACTGGCCGTCCAGAAATCCGGTGGGCTGCTGGACGAAAACCCCGCCTGACCTCGCCCATGGACCTCGACCCGGTCTTCCTGTCGCGGGTGCAGTTCGCCTTCGTCGTCAGCTTCCACATCATCTTCCCGGCGTTCACGATCGGCCTCGCGGCGTGGCTCGCGACGATCGAGGGCGCGAGCCTTGCGACCGGCCGCGCGATCTACCGGCGGCTCTTCGACTTCTGGATGAAGATCTTCGCGGTGTCGTTCGGCATGGGGGTGGTCACCGGGATCGTGATGGCGTTCCAGTTCGGCACCAACTGGGGCGTCCTCGCCGAGCGGATGGGCTCGATCCAGGGCCCGCTCCTCGGCTACGAGGGGTTCACCGCGTTCCTGCTCGAGGCGACCTTCTTCGGCGTGATGCTGCTCGGCCGAGCCCGCGTCTCGCCGCGGTTCTACTTCTTCGCCTGCTGCATGGTGGCCCTGGGGACGATGTTCTCGTCGTTCTGGATCCTCGCCAACAACAGCTGGATGCAGGTCCCGCTCGGCCACGAGATCGTCGACGGGCGGATCATCCCGCGGGACTGGGTCGCGATCGTCCTCGGGCCGGTGCAGATGGTGCGCTGGCCGCACATGCTGCTCGCGGCGTTCCTGACCACCGGCATGTGCGTGATCGCGACCGGCGCGTGGTATCTGCTCCGCCGCGTGCACCGCGAGGAAGGCCACGCGATGCTGAACTGGGGGCTCGGACTCGTCGCGGTGCTCGTGCCGGTGCAGCTCGCGACCGGCCACCTGGTCGGCGACTACGTGCACCGGCACCAGCCCGAGAAGTTCGCGGCGATCGAGGCGCGCTGGCAGACCGAGCAGCCGGCGGCCGAGGTGCTGATCGCCATCCCCGACGAGGCGAACGAGCGCAACCGCTTCGCGATCTCGGTCCCGCGGCTCGGCAGCTTCATCGCCTCGGGCACGTGGGACTCGCGCGAGGTCGGGCTGGAGAGTTTCGAGCCGGAGGACCGGCCGCCGGTGCTCGTCCCGTTCTTCGCGTTCCGGATCATGGTCGGCATGGGGCTCGTCATGCTCGCCGTGTCGTGGTGGGGGAACCTCCTGCGGCTGCGCGGTCGGCTCGAGACGACGCGCTGGTTCCTGTGGTGCGGGTTCCTCTCGTTTCCCACGGGGTTCATCGCCGTGCTCACCGGCTGGTTCACCGCCGAGGTCGGCCGCCAGCCGTGGGTGGTGTACGGGCTGCTGCGGACCGAGGACGCGATCACCCCCTCGCTCACCGGCCCGGACGTGCTGTTCTCGCTCGCCGCCTACGTCGCGGTGTACTGCACCTTCATCCCGTTCGGCGTGTACTACATCTACAAGCTCCTGCGCGACGGGCCGAAGGGCGAGGCGCAGGCGATCCCGGGCGCCACCGCGAACCGGCCGCTCGCGTTCGCCGACGAAGCCGGGACCGCCACCGGCGGCCGGTCCGGCGGGAGAGGGTGAGCGGCGTGGACGCGAGCGCCCTCGCGCTGTTCTGGGCCGGCGTGATCGCGGCCGCGATGCTCGTCTACGTGATCCTGGACGGCTTCGACCTCGGCGTCGGCGTGCTCTTCGGCACCACGCGCGAGGAAGAGAAGCGCGCGCAGATGATGAACACGGTCGCGCCGTTCTGGGACGGCAACGAGACGTGGCTGGTGATCGTCGGCGCCGGGCTGTACGCCGCGTTCCCGGTCGTCTACGCCGTGTTCCTCGGCGCGTTCTACATCCCGGTCCTGCTGCTCCTCTTCGGCCTCATCTTCCGTGGCGTCGCGTTCGAGTTTCGCCACCGGAGCCGGGGGATGCGCTGGCTGTGGGACTGGGGCTTCTTCCTCGGCTCGGCCGTCGCCGCGTTCGTCCAGGGCGCGGCGATCGGCGCGATGATGCGCGGCATCCCGGTCGCGGACAACCAGTACGCGGGCGGGGCATTCGACTGGGTCGCGCCGTTCCCGGTCCTCACCGGGATCGGGCTCGTGCTCGGCTACGCGCTCCTCGGCGCGGGCTGGATCGCGCTGAAGAGCGAAGGCGGCCTGCGCGAGTGGGCGTTCGCGCGCATCCCTTGGCTCGCCGGCGCGGTGCTCGCGGTGCTGGCGGTCGCCGTCTCGCTGACGCTCGACCACAGCGCGGTCGCGAAGAGCCACTGGGGCGACCGGCGGTGGGGCATCGTCTTCCCGGTGATCGGCGTCCTCGCGCTCGCCGGCATCCTCATCGGGACGCGCCGGAAGTACGACCTGCTGCCGTTCGCGATGACCGCGCTCTTCTTCCTCTGCGCCTTCCTCACGCTGGGGGTGATGTTCTGGCCGTACATGATCCCCTATTCCGTCACCGTCGCCGACGCTGCGGCGCCGGAAGCGTCGCTCGGCTTTCTCTTTTACGGCGCGGTGATCGTGCTGCCGGTCGTCGCGACCTACACGGTCCACGTGTACTGGGTGTTCCGCGGCAAGGCGCACGAAGGATACGGCGAGTCCGCGAAGCCGGGCCGGCGCTAGAAGTCCGGCGCGGCCCGACTCAATCCACTTTCGCGCCGGACGCTTTCACGATCGCGCCCCAGCGCTGGTACTCGTCCTTCAGGAAGGCGCGGAACTCCGCGGGCGGCGCGTAGCGCGGGACCGCGCCGAGCGCCGCGTACTTCTGCTCCACCTCGGCCGACTGCACGATCTTCGCGAGCGCCGCACTGGTCTTCTCGACCAGGTCCTTCGGCGTGCCGGCCGGGTAGAGGAGGCCGAGCCACGCGGAGAAGCTGAAGCCCGGGAAACCCTGCTCGGCGATCGTGGGCGTGTCCGGGAAGGCCGGCAACCGATTCGCCGTCGAGGCGGCGAGCAGCCGCATCTTCCCGCTCTGGATGTGCGGCTGCGTCACGGCGACCGTGTCGAGGCCCACGGTGACCGCGCCGCCTATGAGATCGGTCATCGCGCGCGCGCTGCCCTGGTAGGGCACGTGCAGGATCGTGATGCCGGCGCGGCGCTTGAGGTCTTCCATGCCGAGGTGCGAGAGCGTGCCGTTGCCCGACGACGAATGGGTGAGCTTGTCGGGATTCGCTTTGGCGTAGGCGATCAGCTCGCTGAGCGTCTTCGCCGGCACCGATGGATGGACGACGAGCAGCAGCGGCAGGTCCGCGACGAGCGCGACCGGCTCGAAGTCCCGGAGGGTGTCGTAGCCGACACTCTTGTAGAGGTGGGGATTGGCCACGAGCGACGCGAGCGCCGAGAGCATCATCGTCGCGCCGTCGGGCGGCGACTTGGCGAGCGCGGCGAGCGCGACGCTGCCGCCTTGCCCCGGCCGGTTCTCGACGATGACGGTCTCGCCGAGGGCCGGTCCCAGGCGCTCGGCGAGGATGCGCGCGACGAGGTCGGTCGCCTGGCCGGGCGGGAAACCCACCAGGATCTTCACCACCTTGCCGGTCTGCGCCTGCGCGGCCGTGCAGAGACACGCGGTGGCGATCGCTGCGACGAGGCGCTTCATCCGGCTCCTCCCTCAGATGACCCCGGCGGCGCGGAGGCGCTCGATCTCGTCCGCGCTCAGGCCGAGCGCGCGGTAGACCTCGTCGTTGTGCTCGCCGAGCGCCGGGCCGGCGCGCCGCACCGCGCCCGGCGTCCCGGAGAACCGCGGCACCACGCACTGCATCCGCACCTCGCCGAGCTCGCCGTCCGGCACGCGCACGATCGCCTCGCGCGCGACGAACTGCGGGTCGGTGAACACGTCGGAGGCATCGTAGATCGGCGAGAAGCCGACCTCGTGCGCGTTGAGGCGCTCGCGCAGCTCGGCCAGCGTCAGTTTCCCGATCGCCGCGCCGACGATCCCGTCGATCGCGTCGCGGTTCGCGACGCGCGACGGATTATCGGCAAAGCGCGGGTCCTCGAGGAGCGCCTCGAGCCCGAGCGCGGCGCACAGCCGCTCGAAGATGCTCTGGGTCGAGGCGGCGATCGAGGCCCACTTGCCGTCGCGTGTGGCGTAGATGTTCCCCGGCGCCGCGTACTGGCTGCGGTTGCCGCTCGCGGTGCGCACCGCGCCGAGCTGGTCGTACTCGATCGCCAGGAAGTCGAGCGTGCGCAGCATCGCCTCGGTCATCGAGCAGTCGATCTCCTGGCCGCGCGAGGACGGATCCTCCTTCAGGCGGTACAGCGCGGCGAGCACGCCGAGCGCGCCGAACAGGCCGCCGATCGCGTCCGAGATCGGGTACCCGAGATGGAGCGGCGTGCCGCCTTCCTCGCCGCACATGCGCGTGAACCCGCTCATCGCCTCGAACACGCGCGCGAAACCGGGGCGGTTGCGGTACGGGCCGGTCTGGCCGAAGCCGGTCACGCGGAGGATGGTGAGCTGCGGGTTGATCCCGTGCAGCCACTCCCGCGTGATGCCCCAGCGGTCGAGCGTGCCCGGGCGGAAGTTCTCGATCAGCACGTCGCGTTCCGCGACGAGCCTGGCGAGGAGTTCGCGTCCCTTGCCGCTGTGGAGGTCCAAGGTGATGCCTTTCTTGTTGCGGTTCGTCACCTTCCACCACAGCGGGACGCCGTCCTTGTGCGGGGCGAGCGCGCGGAGCGCATCGCCGGCGCCGGGCATCTCGACCTTGATTACGTCGGCGCCGTAGTCTGCGAGCAGCGCCGCGGCGAACGGGCCGGCGACGACGGTGGAGATGTCGAGCACGCGCAGGCCCGCGAGGGGGCCGGACAGGGGGGCGGAGGTCGGGGTCTCGCTCATCGGCGGCAGCATCGTGGATGATCGGCGGAACGGTATCTAGGCCTCGAATCCGACCCCGAGCGACGCAAGCCGTTCGATCTCCGCGCGTGAAAAACCCCAGTCGATGAGTGCCGCGCGCCCCAGCGCGCCGCGCTCGGGTGGCGCGCGCGGCACCGCGCTCGGCGTGCCCGAGAAGCGTGGCGCGGGCGCGGGCTGCTCGACGCCGCCCACCGTGAGGTGACCGCCGCGCGCGACGTTGTGCGGATGCACACGCGCTTCGGAGAAGGTGAGCACCGGCGCGAAGCACGCGTCCGAGCCGTCGAACGCGCGGGTCCACTCGTCGCGCGTCTTCGAGCGGAACGCCGTCGCGAAACGGCGCCGGAGCTCGGGCCAGCCGCTGCGGTCGTGCTGGGCGGGCAGCGCGGCGCCGGCGAGACCGAGCCGGTCAAGCAGCTCGGCGTAGAACTTCGCCTCGATCGCGCCGATCGCGACGAACTTCCGGTCGCTCGTCTCGTACGTGTCGTACCACGGCGCGCCCGAGTCGAGCACGTTGTCGCCGCGGGTCTCGGTCCACTTCTTCTCGTGCAGCATCCCCGCGAACATCGCGGCGAGGACGGACGCGCCTTCGATCATCGCCGCATCCACGACCTGGCCCTTGCTGGTGCGCTGCGCGGCGAGCAACCCGGAGGCGATGCCGAGCGCGAGTAGCATCCCGCCGCCGCCGTAGTCGCCGACGAGGTTCAGCGGCGGCACCGGCGCCTCGCCCTTTCGTCCGATGGCGTGGAGCACGCCCGAGAGCGCGATGTAGTTGATGTCGTGTCCGGCGCGCGGCGCGAGCGGGCCGTCCTGCCCCCAGCCGGTCATGCGGCCATAGACGAGCTTCGGATTCGCGGCGAGCAGGACGTCGGGGCCGAGACCGAGGCGCTCCATCACGCCCGGCCGGAAGCCCTCGATCAGCGCATCGGCTCGTTGCGCGAGCATGACGGCGGCGGCGGCGCCGTCCTTCGACTTGAGGTCAAGGGTCACCGAGCGTCGGCCGCGCAGCGTGACGTCGTACGCGCGCTCGCGCTCGAAGCCGAGGCCGGGATCGCTAGGCCGGTCGACGAGCAGCACGTCGGCGCCCATGTCGGCGAGCATCATCCCGCAGAACGGGCCCGGCCCGATCGCCTCGAACTCCAGCACGCGCACGCCCGCGAGCGGTCCCATGTTCACTCTCCCGACGCCGCTTTCCTGTCTTCGGGGGACAGGGTTCCGGCAATCGGCTGCGGCGAGAGCTCGTTCCGCCTCGTCGACCCAGCCGCCGCCGAGCGCCTGCCGACTATAGGGGAAGAGCTTTGCGCGGGCAAACGCGCAGCGCCGTGTGTTATTCCCCCGTGTTACTGTCCCCGCCCGCGCGGCTTCCCGCGCGCAAACCGGGCTGGGAGAATCGTCATGAACCTGCGCGCCGCGATTGCCCCGACGTGTCTCGCCCTCGCCCTCGCCGTGTCCGGATGCGCCACCCGGGACACTGCCGGCAACAAGGTGACCGGCGGCACGCGCGTGGAGGGCGAAGCGACGACCGCGGCGGTGCCGTCCGCGCCGGCGAAGCGCGTGTACGTCCAGAACTTCACCCTCGACGCGGAGGCGACCGAGCCGAAGACCGGGCTCTTCGGCCGGCCGCGGCTCTTTCAGCAGCTGACGGGCGAGGATCCGGCGGCGCACGCGCAGCGGGTCGTCGACGGGCTCGCGACCGCACTCGTCAAGGACCTCGACGCCGCAGGCATTCCCGCGCAGCGCCTGCTCCCCGGCGAGTCGCTGCCGCCAGAGGGCTGGCTGATCCGGGGCGTCTTCACCGAGGCGGACAGCGGCAACACGCTGCGCCGCGCGGTGATCGGCTTCGGCAGCGGCAAGACGGACATGGAAGTTCAGGTCGGCGTCAGCGATCTCGCCAACCGTCCCGAGGAATCGTTCCTGCTGTTCGGCACGGTGACCGACCCGAGCCGGCTGCCCGGCGGTGCGGTGTCGCGTAACCCGTACATCGTCGCCGCGAAGTTCGTGCTGGAGAAGGGCGCGCCCCAGCGCGACGTCGAGCACACCGCGCAAACCATCGCCGCCGAGCTGGTGAACTTCCGCGACCAGGTGCAGCGCGGACAGGTCACGCTGCCGGCGCGATAAGCGCGCCGCACCGCCGCGGATGGCATCGCCGCTGCGCACCGCCGAGCACGAGCGGATCGCGTCGGCGCCGCCCGGCCGGCCGGGCGAGTGGAAGGCGATTGGCCCCTTCGTGAGCGAGCGCGCCTGGGGCACGGTGCGCGAGGACTACAGCGCCGACGGCAAGGCCTGGCAGTACTTCCCCTACGAGCACGGCCGCTCGCGCGCTTACCGCTGGAACGAGGACGGGCTCGCCGGCCTCTGCGACCTCGACCAGCGCATCTGTTTCGCGCTCGCCTTCTGGAACGGCCGTGATCCGTTCCTGAAGGAGCGCATCTTCGGTCTGAGCGGGCCGGAGGGGAATCACGGCGAGGACGCGAAGGAGTACTGGTGGTACGCCGACGCGACGCCGACCAGCTCGTGGCTCAGCTGGCGCTATCACTACCCGCAGGCCGAATTCCCGTACGCCCGTCTCCGCGAGGAGAACGCGCGGCGCGGCAGGCGCGACCGCGAGTTCGAGCTCGCCGACACCGGCATCTTCGACGGTGGCCGCTACTGGCAGATCACCGTTGACTATGCCAAGGCCGCCCCGCGCGACCTGTGCGTGCGCATCCGCGCGCGGAACGCCGGCCCCGAGGCAGCGGAGCTGCATGTCCTGCCGACGCTCTGGTTCCGGAACCGGTGGTCGTGGGACGAGGACGCGGCGCAGCCCGTGATCCGCGCCGCGGCGGACGACCCGGGGAGCGCGATCGCCGAGGAGGAACACCTCGGCCGCTGGCGACTGGCCGCGGGACGCGACCCGGCCGGCGCGCTGCCGCGGCTCCTCTTCTGCGAGAACGAGACCAACGCCGTCCGACTCTTCGGGGCGCCCGCGCTGACGCCCTATCCGAAGGACGGCATCAATGATCACGTGGTCGTCGGCGCGAAGACGGTCAATCCCGCGCAACGCGGCACCAAGCTCGCGTGCTGGTACCGGATCGTTGTCAGTCCGGGCGCGACCGTCGAGCTGCGCCTCCGCCTGACCCAGGACTCGGGGTTCCCGCTCGACCTCGGATCCGGCTTCGACCGCACGCTCGCCGACCGCGCGCGCGAGGCCGACGAGTACTACGCCGCGCTCCGCCCGGCCGACGCCACCGACGACGAAGCGGCGGTCATGCGCCAGGGGCTCGCCGGCATGGTCTGGAGCCAGCAGTTCTATCACTACGACGTGGCGCGCTGGCTCGACGGCGATCCGACGCAGCCGGCGCCGCCGGCGGCACGCAGGACCGGGCGGAACGCCGGGTGGCGGCACCTGAACAACCACGACCTCCTCGCGATGCCCGACAAGTGGGAATACCCCTGGTATGCCGCGTGGGATCTCGCGTTCCACTGCGTCGTGCTCGCGCAGACCGATCCGGCGGCGGCGAAGCACCAGCTCCTCCTGATGTGCCGCGAGTGGTACATGCACCCGAACGGGCAGCTGCCCGCCTACGAGTGGAACTTCGGCGACGTGAACCCGCCGGTCCAGGCGTGGGCCGCGCTCACGGTGTTCCGGATCGACGGCGGGACCGACTTCGACTTCCTCGCGCGCGCCTTCCACAAGCTGCTGATCAACTTCACCTGGTGGGTGAACCGCAAGGACACGCTCGGCGACAATATCTTCGAGGGCGGCTTCCTCGGCCTGGACAACAT
>Ga0335082_10000939_pt1 | contig 30644 bp, 30 predicted proteins | sample Lox_Sample_41_FD_206718 | JGI IMG/M metagenome (GOLD analysis project Ga0335082, IMG submission 206718) | Soil microbial communities from Loxahatchee National Wildlife Refuge, Florida, United States - Lox_Sample_4.1 | ecosystem: Environmental > Terrestrial > Soil > Wetlands | place: USA... | reverse complement strand
CTTCCTGCACCTGGATGATGGCGTCGTTGGAGCGCTGCAGCACCACATCGAGCTGGCTGCGGGCATCCTGGGCGGTCTTCTGCATGGCATCCAGCGCGCGCGCGTTGCGGAACACCTCGAGCTCGCGCAGCACCACCGCCTGCAGCCGCGCCGGGTTGGCGAGCGTCACCACGTCGCGCGCCCCGCGCTCGATGGCGGCGGCGATCAGCGCCTCATCGACCGCCGGGGCGAGCAGGAGCAGTGGGACTGCCGGGGCCATCTGGTCGCGCAGCTCGAGCGCCGGGGTGAGTTCGGCGGGCGTGCCGGCCACCACCAGGAGCAGCTCCGGATTGATCTGCGAGAGCGCATCGCCCAGATCGCGCAGCGCCGGGATCCAGGTGCAATGCACCGGGTGGCCCGCGCGGCGCAGCACGCTGTTGACGGCTTCGACCGGATCGCGTGCCGAGCTCAGTACGATGAGCGGGACGGCGTTCGGCTCGGACACAAGGCGGCCTCCACAATGCGCGCGCAAGCGGGGCGGATTCTAGCACCCGCCGTGTATGCGCCCGCGTGAGCGGTGTCGCGGAAAGAGCCGCGCCGGCACCCTTCAGAAAATCCGCTCGCCGCCGTACTCATCCAGCAGCCGCCGCGCCTGCCTCGCGCGGCACAGCAGCACGCACTTGGTGAGCGCATCGGCGCTCATGGCATCAGCGGCGCGCACCGCGGCGTAGCGCCGCGCGTGCATGGCGCCGGGTACGCGGCTGTAGTAGCCGCGGTGTCCGGGGGGCGCGCCCGCGGCGCGGCGCTCGCTCACCGCGAGCGCCGCGTCCTGCAGCTCGAGCGCGCCGCGCACGCGACCGGCGTGGCGCAGCAGGAGAGGCAGCGCCTGCGCGCCGAACACCCGCAGGTCGCCGCCGGCGTTCACCAGCCCCGCGCTGCAGCCGCCCGCGCGCAGCGCCGCCACGGCCCGATCGACGGCGAAGCCCTTGGCAATGCCGCCGAGGTCAAGGAGCAGGGGCACGCGGCAGGAGGCCGCGGGTGCCCCACGGGGGTTGCTCAGTGCGAGGTCGGCGATGCGGCCGGAGCGCTCCGGCAGGCAGGGATCGAAGATGCCCTCGCTGCGCTCGCTCAGGCGCTGCGCGAAGCCGAGCACGCGGTGGGTCAGGGGATCGATGGGCACGCTGCGGTCCGTGCCGGCGGCGGCGAGGCGCGCCAGATCGCTGCTCGGGCGCGCGGGATCCATGCGCGCGGCGACCTCCTCGAGCGCCGCAAAGGCGGCCTCGAGCGCCGCACGCGCCTGCTCGACTGCGGCGGCCCGGGCCTCGATCACGACCAGCGTTCCGAGCGCGACGCGCATGCGCCGCAGCACCGCACCCCCCTCGGGGCCGCGTTCCGGGCATAACGCGCCGGCGGTGGGGGCGGCGGCAAACATGCCGGCCCTATGCTACAGTAATTAAGAATCATTCGCATTTGATGGACGACTCGCACGGTCATGAGCCGCACGCAATCCGCGCTGTTTTGCACCCTGGGCACGCTTGGGGCGCTCGCCGCACTGCCGGCGCAGGTGGTGGTCGCGGCCGACTACCTGTCGGTGGAGGAGGCGCAGCGCTCACTCTTCCCGCAGGCCGACCGCTTCAGCGAGCTGGTGCTGGCCTTGAGCCCCGCGCAGCACGAGCAGGTGGCAGGGCTCGCCGGACCGCAGCCGCCGCACCGGAGCCTGCGGGCCTTCCGGGCGCAGCGCGGCACCGAGACCCTCGGCTATGTGTTCATCGATGAGGTGATCGGCAAGGAGGATTTCATTACCTACGCGGCGGGCATCGACGCGGCCGGGCACCTCGGGCCGCTCGAGGTGCTCAGCTACCGCGAGAGCCACGGCGGGGAGATCCGCAGCGAGTCCTGGCGGCGCCAGTTCGCCGGCCGCGGCTCACTCGATGCGCTGCGGCCGCGCACCGACATCAAGAACATCGCCGGCGCGACGCTCTCCTGCGAGCACGTCACCCAGGGCGTGCGCTGGCTCATGGCGCTGTGGCAGGTGAGCCTGGGGTCGGGCGCGGCGGGGGCGGTCTGAGCATGCAGCACCACCTGCACGCCACGCCCGGTGAGCTGGCTTCGCGCGTACAGCGCCTGCCGATGACGCGCACGCTGCGCGCCACGATCCTCGCGGTGTGCGCGCTGCTGTGGCTCACCGGCTGCGCCTGGCTCGTGCTGCATCTGGCCTTCCCCGCGCACAACGAGTTCGGCACGCTGCCCAATCCCTGGGAGGCCCCGCTCATGCGCGTGCACGGGCTGCTGGCCGTCGGGGGGGTGTTTCTCTTCGGCTGGGTCGGCGCCGGACATATCGCGGCGCGCTGGTCGGCGGTGGCCAACCGCATCTCGGGACTGTGGCTGCTTGGGTGCGCGCTGGTGCTGGTCGTGAGCGGCTATGCGCTCTATTACCTGACCGCTGAGCCGCACGCGCTCGCCGCGCAGCTGCACAGCTGGCTGGGCGTCGCCTCCCTCGGCGCGGCCCTCGGACACTGGCTGCGCGTGCGCGCCGCGCGCTCTGGCACCGCCTAGGGGTTGCCGCTATCATACGCGGCCCTTTGAGCGGGCCGCCCCTGCCGCGGTCCCGGCAGATCACGAGAGATCCAATGGCCAGCTACACCACCAGCGAGATCCGCGGGGGGATGAAACTCCTGCTCGACGGCGATCCGTACTCCGTCATCGAGAATGAGTTCGTGAAGCCCGGCAAGGGCCAGGCCTTCAACCGCATCAAGGTGCGCAACCTCAAGACCGGCCGCACCATCGAGCGCACCTTCCGCTCCGGCGAGTCGCTCGAGGCCGCCGACGTGGTCGACACCGAGATGCAGTATCTCTACAAGGACGGGGACTTCTGGCACTTCATGGTGCCGGACAACTTCGAGCAGTACACCGCCGGCGAGTCGGCCGTGGGTGAGGCCGCGCAGTGGCTGAAGGACGGCATCGTCTGCATCGTCACGCTGTGGAACAACGTGCCGCTGGTGGTGACGCCGCCGCCGCACATCGAGCTGAAGATCGTCGAGACCGACCCGGGACTGCGCGGTGACACCGCGACCGGCGGCCAGAAGCCGGCCAAGCTCGAGACCGGCGCCGTGGTGCGGGTGCCGCTGTTCATCAACGAGGGCGAGGTCATCCGCGTCGACACGCGCACCGGCGAGTACATCTCGCGCGGCAAGCAGTAGCGGGGCACGGCGCCGGTCACCGCCGCGCCGTGTGTTAGCCTCGCGCCGCCCACGCGCGGCATTCAAGCGCGGTGCACTGACGAAAGGACTGCGTCATGTCACAGCGGCTCGCCCTGCTCGGCGGCAGCGTGCTGCTTCTCGCCGGCGCCTTGGCACAGGCCCAGCAGTACTACGGCGCCCCGAGCGATGACCGCCCCGTCACCTGGCACGTCATGGCCGGCCTCAACCAGCCGGTCGGCAGCACCGATGACCTGCTGCAGAGCGGCTGGCACATCGGCGGCGGAGTCACCTTCAAGCAGCCGGGGAGCCCGCTCGCGCTGCGCCTGGATCTCGACTACGCGAGCAACAGGGCCGCGCGCGCCCTGATCCAGCAGGGCCAGGAGAGCACCGGACTGCAGATCACCGACGGCTGGGCCGACATCTGGTCGGGAACCGTCAACGCCGAGCTGCGGCTGCCCTTCAACTCCTACAGCTACGCCTACCTGATCGGCGGCGGCGGGGTGTACTACTCGCGCATCTCCCTCACCGAGTACGGCTACGGCTACGTGTGCGACTGGTGGGGCTACTGCTACGTGGCCAGCGGCGACTTCATCGTCGCGCAGCACGATGAGACCAAGTTCGGCTGGAACGCCGGCGCCGGCATGGGCTTTCGGCTGCGCTCCGGGTCGACGCTGTTCATCGAGGCGCGCTACAACTCGGTCGACATGCACCAGCGCTTCGAGTACGTGCCGATCGTCATCGGCATGCGCTTCTAGCGCGCGGCGTCCGGGGCCGGTGCGTGCAGCGCGCGCGCCGCCCGGGCGCGCAGCACCCCGTCGGTGGCGTAGATCGCGAGCGCGATCCAGATGAGGATGAAGCCGAGCGCGCGCGCGCCGTCGAAGCGCTCGTGGAACACGAGCACGCCGCAGGCCAGCTGCAGGCTGGGACCGATGTACTGCAGCACGCCGACGGTCGAGTACGGCAGCAGCCGCGCCGCGTAGGCGAACAGGAACAAGGGCAGCGCGGTGGCGAGCCCGCTGCCGACGAGCAGTCCGCTCACCAGCGGCCCGGAGTGTCCGAGCGCGCCCGTGCCGCTCGCCTCGCACACCAGCAGGTAAGCGGTGGCGATGGGCGCCAGCAGCAGCGTCTCGGTCGCAAGTCCCGGCAGCGCGGCCACGCTGATCATCTTGCGCACCAGCCCGTAGAGGGAAAAGCTGACCGCGAGGGTGAGCGCGATCCAGGGCAGGTGACCGGCCTCGAAGGTGATGTAGGCGACCGCCACCGCCGCGAGCGCCACCGCCAGCCACTGCACCGGGTTGAGGCGCTCGCGCAGCACGACGATCCCGAGCACCACGTTCAAGAGCGGATTGATGTAGTAGCCGAGGCTGGTGTCGACGATGTGCCCGTGGCCCACGGCCCACACGTACACCAGCCAGTTGTTGCTGATGAGCAGCGCGGAGAGCAGCAGCCTGCCGGCGAGCGCCGGGCGGCGCAGGATGGGGCCGAGCTCGCCGAGCTCCCCGCGCAGCAGCATCCAGCCGAGCACGAACACGCACGACCAGCTGATGCGCTGCGCGATGATCTGCAGTGCCGGCACCTCGCGCAGCGGATGCAGGTACAGCGGGAAGAGCCCCCAGATGGTGAACGCGCCCGCACCCGCGAGCAGGCCGCGCCCCGAGAGGCGGGCGGTCGTCATCCCGCGGAGCTGGCCGCGACGAACAGCGCCGCGAGCACCTCGAGCCCCGCGGCGTCCGCTGCATCGAAGCGCCCCGGCTCGGGGCTGTCGAGATCGAGCACGCCGAGGAGCCGCGCGCCCGCGAGCAGCGGCACGACGATCTCCGAGCGCGAGGCGGCATCACAGGCGATGTGGCCGGGGAAGGCATGCACGTCCGGCACCACCAGCGTGCGCCGCTCGAGCGCGGCCGTGCCGCACACGCCCTTGCCGAGTGCGATGCGCACGCAGGCGGGCTTACCCTGGAAGGGTCCGACCACCAGCTCCCCGTCCCTGAGGAAGTAGAAGCCCGCCCAGTTGAGCGCCGGCAGGGCGTCATAGATGAGCGCCGCGGTGTTGGCCGCGTTGGCGATGAAGTCGCGCTCGCCGCCGAGCAGCGCGCGCAGCTGCGCGGCGAGCTCGCGGTAGGCGGCGGCCTTGTCCTCGAAGTCGTAGCGGCGGCTCGCAAAGCTCATGGCGGTTGCAGGGGTTCGGGACGCAAGGGGCCTATTCTCAGGCGCGCGCGGTCGGGAACGCCAATACCTCCTCGATGTGCGCAGCGCCGGTGGCCAGCATGAGCACCCGCTCGAAGCCGAGCGCCACTCCGGCGCAGTCGGGCAGGCCGCTGGCGAGTGCCGCCAGCAGCCGCTCATCGGGCGCGTGCTTGGTGAGGCCGCGGCGCTCGCGCTCGGCATTGTCGTGCGCAAAACGCGCGCGCTGCTCGGTCGCGGAGCCGAGCTCGTGGAAACCGTTGGCGAGCTCGATGCCCTCGGCGTAGAGCTCGAAGCGCGCCGCGGTCCGCAGGTCCTGCGGGTCCAGGCGCGCGAGCGCCGCCTGGCTCGCCGGGTAGCCGTGCACGAAGGTGAGTGCCCCGCGCCCGAGCCGCGGGCCGACGCGGGTCGCCATCAGGAACTCGAGGTGCTCGTCGCGGCCGGCGCCGGGGGAGTGCTCGAGTCCCGCCGCGGCGGCCGCGGCGGCCAGCTGCGCGTCCGGGGCGTCGAGGGGATCCAGGGCGAGCGCGGCGTGAAAGGCGTCGCGGTAGCTCACGCGCTCCGCGCGCCGCCCGGCGCCGGCGGCGCCGAGGAGCTCGCGCACCAGCGCCTCGACCTCCGCCATGAGCTGCGGCAGCGAGCAGCCGACGCGGTACCACTCGATGAGCGTGAACTCGGGGTTGTGCAGCCGCCCGTACTCGAGCGCGCGCGCCACGTGGCAGATCTGATAGATGTCGCCACTGCCCGCGGCCAGCAGGCGCTTCATGGCGTACTCGGGCGAGGTGTGCAGGAAGGCGCGGCCCGGCGGGCCGCGTCCGTCCGGGGCGCTTAGCTGCACGCTGACCGAGTGGACGTGCACGTCAGTCACCGCGGCATTGACGATCAGCGGCGTATCGACCTCGAGCACGGCGCGTGCGGCGAAGAACGCGCGCGTGCGCGCCAGCAGGGCCGCGCGCGCCTCGAGGCGTGCGCGCGTGGCGCTCGGCCGCCACTCGGCCGCGCCGCTCATGCGAGCCGCGCCAGGCTCTGGCCGACGCGGATGGTGCTGCCGCTTGCCAGCGCGGCCTCCCAGTCGAGCTCCCCGGGAGGCGCCAGCAGGATCACGGTGGAGCCCATGTTGAAGCGGCCGAGCTCGGCGCTGCGCGGCTGCGCGGCCGGCACGCCGGTCGTGATGTCGAGCGCGGTGCGCGCCCGGCGGGCGCGCGCGGTGATCTCGCCGTGCCACACGGTGGCCATGCTGCCGACGAACAGCGCCCCCACCAGCACCAGGGCGAAGCTGAGCGCGCCGTCCTCGAACACGCACACCACGCGCTCGTTGCGTGCGAACAGGCCGGGTACGCTCGCGGCGGTGGCGGCGTTGACGGAGAACAGCGCGCCCGGCACGTACCAGGCCGCGCGCAGCGTGCCGGCGAGCGGCATGTGGATGCGGTGGTAGTTGTAGGGCGCGAGATACAAGGTCGCGAAGGAGCCGCCGCGCAGCCGCGCCGCCCACTCGTCCCGCTCATCGAGCAGCGCCTCGAGCGTGTAGGCGTGACCCTTGGCCTGCAGGAGCTTGGAGCCATCGAGCCGCCCGATCTGGCTCACGGTGCCGTCGACCGGGGAGACGAGCGTGCCTGCGTCGGATGCCGCCGGGCGCGCGCCGGCGCGCAGCGCGCGCGTGAAGAAGGCGTTGAAGCTCTCAAACCCAAGCGGGTCGGGCTGCTCGGCCTCGCTCATGTCGGGCCGGAAATGCGCGACGAAGGAGCGGATGAGCGCGTTCTTGAGCCAGCGCGTGCGTGCGCGGGTCAGCTGATACACCAGGCGCGAGAGCGCGTGCTGCGGCAGCAGGTACTGCAGCGCGATGAAGGCGCGTGCCCCAAGCCCGGCGCGAGCCGCGTCGCTCATGTGCCGCGGGTGCCGAGGTAGGGTGCGGCGGCCCTGAGGTCAGCGCTCATCGCTGCCGTGTCAAAGGGCGGGGTGAACACCGCGGCGATGTGGCCGGCGGCATCGAGCAGGAACACCACGGCGGAATGGTCCATGGTGTAGTCCCCGCCCGGCAGCTCGACCCGCTGCACCGCGACCCCGAAGCGCGCGGCGAGCGTGGCGATGGCGGCCGGCGTGCCGGTCACGCCCTCAAACTGCGGGTCGAAGGCGTGCACGTACTGCCCGATCACCGCCGGGGTGTCGCGCGCGGGGTCGACGCTTACGAACAGCACCCGCAGCTGCGGTAGCTGCGCCTGCGCGCGCACCTGCGCGAGCTTCGCGAGCGTCGTCGGGCACACGTCCGGACAGTGGGTGAAGCCGAAGAACACCAGGGTCGGGGCGCCCGCGAGGCGCTGCCGCGTGAAGGCTTGGCCGGCTGCATCGGTGAGCGTGAACTCCCCGACCTCGCGCGCCACCGGGAACCACGTGCCGCTTGCCAGCACCGGGGCTGCCCTGTCAAGTTGTCGCGCGAGGTAAAAGCCCGCCGCCGCCGCAGCGAGTGCGGCGAGGACTACGAGCACGCGGGCCGGCGTCAGCTGCATGCGCGAATTATTTCACACACGCCCGCGCGCCGGGCGCGCCCGGGGGGCGGCTGCGCCGAGCGTGCGGCTGCTGATCGAGCGCGGCGCCCGGCGGCTAAAGCGCGCCGGGGTGTGCTTCGGCCACGGCACCGACAACGCGCGCGACGAGGCGGCGTCCCTGGTGCTGCACGCGCTCGGCCTGCCCCACGCCGCGCGCCCCGCGCAGCTCGCACGGCGGGTGCGCGCCGCCGACGCGCGGCGCGCCGCGGCGCTCATTACGCGGCGCATCCGCGAGCGCATCCCCGCGCCCTATCTCACCGGCGTGGCCGGCTTTGCCGGCCTGCGCTTCCACGTCGACCCGCGGGTGCTGATCCCGCGCTCGCCGCTCGCCGAGCTCATCGAGCGGCGCTTCGCGCCGTGGATCGATCCTGAGCGCGTGCGGCGGGTGCTCGATGTCGGCACCGGCTCGGGCTGTATCGCGATCGCCACCGCCCGGGCACTGCCGCGGGCCCGGGTCGATGCGGTCGACGTCTCGCCCGCGGCGCTGGCGGTCGCGCGCCGCAACGTGCGGCGCCACCGTCTCGGACGGCGCGTGCGGCTGATCGAGTCCGATCACTTCCGCGCGCTGCGCGGCAACACCTACGATATCATCGTGAGCAATCCGCCCTACGTCGGCGCGCGCGAGCTGCGGGAGTTGCCCCCGGAGTACCGGCACGAGCCGCGTGTCGCGCTCGCGGCAGGTCGCTCGGGCCTCGACTCGGTCCGGGTGATCCTGCGCGAGGCGGCGCGGCACCTGCGCCCGCGCGGCCTGCTGGTGGTGGAGGTCGGCAACAGCGAGCACGCCCTGCGGCGCGCCTTCCCGCGCCTGCCGTGCGTGTGGCTCGAGTTCGAGCGCGGCGGCGGCGGGGTATTCCTGCTCACGCGCGAGCAGCTGCGGATGCAGTAGAAGGACGATGTCCGGCAACACCATCGGCAGACTCTTCAGCGTCACGACCTTCGGCGAGAGCCACGGTCCGGCCATGGGCTGCATCGTCGACGGCTGCCCGCCGGGGCTCGAGCTCACCGAGGAGCACCTGCAGGCGGATGTCGACCGCCGCCGCAGCGGCACCTCGCACTTCGTCAGTCAGCGCCGCGAGGGCGACGTGGTGCGTATCCTCTCCGGGGTGTTCGAAGGGCGTACCACCGGCACGCCGATCGGCATCCTCATCGAGAACACCGACGCGCGCTCGCGCGACTACGAGAAGATCAAGGATCGCTTCCGTCCCGGGCACGCCGACTACACCTATCAGCAGAAGTACGGTGTGCGCGACTACCGCGGCGGCGGGCGCTCCTCGGCGCGCGAGACGGTGATGCGCACCGCCGCCGGGGCGATCGCGCGGCGTTACCTGGCGGTCCGCCTCGGCGTGCGCATCTACGGCTACCTGAGCCAGGTGGGTCCGCTCGCGATCGAGCCGGTCGATCCCGCGTTTGCCTACCAGAACCCGTTCTTCTGCCCGGATCCGGCGCGCGTCAAGGAGCTCGAGGAGCTCATCTGGAAGGTGCGCGGCGCGGGTGACTCGGTCGGCGCGCGCGTCACGGTGATCGCCAGCGGCGTACCCCCGGGGCTCGGCGAGCCGGTGTTCGATCGCCTGGACGCCGACATCGCGCACGCGCTGATGAGCATCAACGCGGTGAAAGCGGTCGAGATCGGCGCCGGTACGCGCGCCGCGGCGCAACGCGGCAGCGAGCACCGCGACGAGCTCACGCCGCAGGGCTTTCGCAGCAACCACGCCGGCGGCATCCTCGGCGGCATCTCCTCCGGGCAGGACGTGATCGCACACCTGACGCTCAAGCCCACTTCCAGCATCCAGGTACCCGGTCAGACCATCGACCTGCGGGGCCAGGCGGTGGAGATCGAGACCACGGGCCGCCACGATCCGTGCGTCGGACTGCGCGCCACCCCTATCGCGGAGGCGATGCTCGCCATCGTGCTGATGGATCATTACCTCAGGCACCGCGCGCAGAACATGGACGTGCAGTCGCCGACCCCGGACATCACTCGGCCGCAGGGCTGAGGTCCCACCCGCAGCGCGCCGGGCGCGGTTGCCTGGCGCAACGAGAGGCATTCATGGACCGGCAGTTTCGCGTCGCAGTCGTCGGGGCCACGGGGCTCGTCGGCGAGACCATGGTGAGCGTGCTCGAGGAGCGCGAGTTTCCGGTTGCGCAGCTGTTTGCGCTCGCCAGCGAGCGCTCGCTCGGGCGCAGCGTCAGCTTCCGCGGCCGCAGCATCCCGGTGCAGGAGCTCAAGAGCTTCGACTTCGCGCAGTGCGACTTCGCGCTGTTCTCCGCCGGGGCTGCGGTCTCGCGCGAGCATGCGCCGCGGGCAGTCACCGCCGGCTGCCTCGTGATCGACAACACCTCCGAGTTCCGCTATCGCGACGACGTGCCGCTCGTCGTCCCCGAGGTGAATCCCCAGGCGCTCACCGCCGTCGGCAAGAGCGGCATCATCGCCAACCCCAACTGCTCGACGATCCAGCTGGTCGTGGTGCTCAAGCCCCTGCACGATGCCGCGCAACTCGAGCGCGTCGACGTCGCCACCTATCAGTCGGTCTCGGGCGCCGGGCGCGCCGCGCTGGAAGAGCTGGCGCGGCAGTCGATCGCGGCACTGAGCGGGCGCGGGCAGAGCGGGGGTGAGGGGGAGGGCGGCGCGAAGCCGCTGGCCTTCAACTGCATCCCGCACATCGATGTCTTCCAGGACAACGGCTATACGCGCGAGGAAATGAAGATCGTGTGGGAGACCCGCAAGATCCTCGGCGTGCCGCAGCTGCGGGTGAATGCGACCGCCGTGCGCGTGCCGGTTTTTTACGGACATTCCGAGGTGGTGCACATCAGCACCCGGGAGGCGCTGTCGGCGGCCGCGGCGCGTGAACTACTGCGCACTGCGCCCGGAGTCACGGTTCTGGACGAGCCCCGCACCGGCGGGTACCCCACGGCGGCTACCGAGGCAGCGAACCGCGACACAGTTTATGTCGGAAGAATCCGTGAAGATCTCGCCCCGGACCGTGGACTTAACTTATGGGTTGTAGCTGACAATGTGCGCAAAGGGGCGGCCACAAACAGCGTGCAGATTGCAGAGGCTTTGGCCTCACGGCCTATTTAAGTTATATTGCCGCCGAACTGACGGGGGGGTCGCAAGTAGTGGCCTATCCCCTTGTTTCTATAAGATATTTCACCCAATGATCTCCTTCGGGGTGCCCTGATGTCTGCTAAACGCTCCCCTCGGGCGCTGGCCTTGCTGCTCGCCTTGCCGTCGGCAGCATTCGCCCTGGGCCTGGGGGACATCCACCTGCTGTCGCCGCTCAACGCCCCGCTGGACGCGGAGATCGAGCTGGTCGACGTCGCCCCCGATGAGGTCAATACCGTCCAGGTACAGCTCGCCTCCCGCGACACCTTTGCTCATTACGGGCTCGAGTGGCCCGCCTATCTGAACAGCGTGCAGGTGAAGACCGTGCGCACGAGCGACGGTCGCGAGGTGATCAAGCTCAAGTCGACCGACCCGATCTCCGAGCCCTTCGTGACGCTGCTCGTCGAGGTCAACTGGGCCCGTGGCCGCCTGGTGCGCGAGTACACCATGCTGCTCGACCCGCCGGTCTACACCCCGAATCCGTCCGCGGTGGCGAGTGCACCGGTAGCGGCGCCCTCGACCGGCGCCGGCAACCGCGAGGGCGCGATCGAGCGCGCGCCGGAAGCCGCAGCCGCCACCCCCGCACCCCCGCTCCCCGAGGCAAACGCGAGCGCACCTGCTCCCGCCGCGAGCCCGAGCGCCGCGCCGCCCCCGCCGCATGCCGCGCGTGCGCCGCGCGCCGCGCGCACGCCGGCACCCGAGGCCGCCGCAGCTCCCAATCTCTCCAGTGATCAGGCCGGCACCTCGCACACCGTGCAGCGCGGCGAGACGCTCTCGCAGATCGCCGCCGGCGTCGCCTCCGCCGGCGCGAATGCCCCGAGCACGCGCAGCTGGATCCTGGCGATCTACCAGGCGAACCCGCAGGCCTTCCGCCAGAACATGAACGTGCTGCGCTCCGGCGCGGTGCTGCGCATTCCGGAGGCCTCCGAAGCCGCCGCGATTTCCCCGGCAGACGCCTCGGCCGAGATCCACCGCCAGTACGCGGCCTGGCGCGCAGCCGCCGGCGGCGGCGAGGCTGCCGCGGCCGAGAAGCCCGCGCAGAAGCCCGGGCGCCTGAAGCTCGTCACGCCCTCCGAGACCACGCCCGCGGAGGCCAACGCCACGCCGGCCGCGCCCGCAAAGCCCGCCGCCCCGGCCAAGGGCGCAGGCACCGCCGCCGCGCAGCAGGCAGCGGCGGATGAGGCCAAGAGATTGCTCGAGCTGCGTAACGCCGAGATGGCGCGCATGCAGGCCCAGGCCGCCGCCAAGCAGGGCAGCACGACACCGGCTCCCGCACCGGCTCCGGCGCCGCCGCCGCCGGTTGCCGCTGCGCCCGCGCCGGCTCCCGCCCCGGCTCCGGCACCCGCCGAGCAGCCGCCGCCGGCCGCGGCCACGCCGGCCGAAGCTCCGGCAGCGCAGAACGCCCCGGCGCCTGCGCCGGTCGTCGAGGCGCCGCCGGCTCCCACGCCGAAGGCTCCGCCGCCGAAGGCCAAGCCCGCTGCCTCGGGTGGCTCGTTCATCGATACGCTGCTCGGCTTCTGGTGGGTGCTGGCGCTGATCGGTGCCGCGCTCGTGGGCTTCTTCGTCCTGCGGGTGCTGCGTGCACGCCGTACCAGCGAGTTCGATGACTCCCTCGGCCGCCTCGCCGCCGCCGGTGCCGAGAGCGTCGACACGGGCGCCGCGATTCGCGCCCGCGACAACTTCACGATGCCCGAGCCGGAAGCCGAGCCCGAGCACGCGCCACCCCCGCCGCCGCGCCCGCTCGCCGCGCGTCCCGCCGCGGCGCAGCTGCCCGAGGCCGCCTTCCTGGTGGAGGAGACCGGCTCGCACGAGCGGCCGCGCCTCTCGGCCACCGGCACGCAGCCGGCGATGCCGGCGCCCAAGCACGTCGCCAGCGACGAGACCATCAGCAGCGAGACCGCGATCAACCTCGATCAGGGTGATCCGCTCGCCGAAGCCGATTTCCACATGGCCTATGGCCTGTACGACCAGGCCGCCGACCTCATCCGCATCGCCATCTCGCGCGAGCCCGGGCGGCGCGATCTGAAGCTCAAGCTCCTCGAAGTGTTCTTCGTGTGGGGCAACAAGGAGCAGTTCCTCACCGCGGCGCGCGAGCTGGCGCAGAGCCGCGAAGAGGCCGCTCCGGGCGAGTGGGAAAAGATCCTGATCATGGGCAAGCAGCTCGCACCGGAGGACACGCTGTTCTCCGGCAGCGGGGCGGTCGCGGGCGCAGCCTCCGGCGGCGTCGACCTCGACCTCGAGGGCGGCCAGAGCCGCGTCGACTTCGACCTGCTCGGCGACTCGGTGCCCTCGGAAGCCGTGCAGGGCGTGGACCTGGACATCGGCTCGGCGGTCGGAGACCTCGATGCCACCGCGGAATCGCAGTCGGGGATCACCGACCGCAACGTGGCGCTCGAGGGCAGCGGCACCTTCCCCAGCCAGACCGGCGGCCAGACCGGCAGCACGCGGCAGATGACCGCGCGCATGAAGACCGGCGGCGGCGGGACCGCGGAGATGGAAGGCCCGACCGTCGAGCAGCCCGCGCTGCGCGGCGGGGATCACCCGACCATCCGCCAGAAGCTCGAGCACGCCATGCGCCAGGGCGGCACCGAGCACACCGCAGAACTCGCCATCGATGACTTGGGTCTCGAGGTCGGTGGCATCGACACGGTCGACCAGCCGGGCATCACCTCGGCGGCCGCCTCGACCCCGGACGGCCCGACGCTGATCGCCGGCATGGACGAGCAGTCGCGCCGCGTGATGGAGGATGCGCAGCGGCGCGCCTCGAAGGAAGAGGACACCGGAACCAACACCGGCGCCTGGCAGTTCGACCAGGATGAGCTCGAGGCGGCGCTCACGCAGACCACGAATCTTGCGACCTCCTCCGGCTCGGACACCTCGCGCATGCGCGCGCTCGGCGGCGGCCTCGACCTGGACGTCGGCGATGCCACCGGCACCCACGTCGCCCATGGCGAGGTGGACCTGGACGTCGGGCTCGCCACCGGCACGCACGAGACCAACGGCGGCGGCACGCTCGACCTGGACGTCGGCACGGCCACCGTTCCGGATGCGGCCTTCGCGGCCACCCAGCGCCTCGCCTCCGAGGATCTGGCGCTGCCGGATCTGGAGCCGGTCACCATGAGCGAGGTCGGCACGAAGCTCGACCTCGCCCGCGCCTACATGGACATGGGCGATCCGGATGGTGCGCGCAACATCCTCGAGGAAGTGCTGCACGAGGGCTCGGCGGCACAGAAGCAGGAAGCGCAGCGACTGATCGAGTCGCTCCCGGGCTAGCACGCCCGCAGCGCACGGCCTTACTCCCGCACGCGTGGCGCGCATCGCCGTCGGCCTCGAGTACGACGGCTCGGCCTACGCGGGCTGGCAGACGCAGGCCGGGGTTGCGAGCGTCCAGGAGGTCACCGAGCGCGCCCTGAGCCGCATCGCGGATCAGCCGGTGGCGCTGGTGTGCGCCGGGCGTACCGACGCAGGCGTGCACGCCATCGGGCAGGTGGCCCACTTCGACACCGAGGCGGTGCGCTCCCCGCGCAGCTGGGTGCTCGGCGCCAATACCGAGCTGCCCGCCGATGTCAGCCTCACCTTCGCGCTCACCGTCCCCGGGCACTTCCATGCCCGTTACAGCGCCGAGGCGCGCACCTACCGCTATCTGATCCTCAACCGCCCGGCACGCTCGGCGCTGAACGCCGGGCGTGCCACCTGCGTGCACCGCGCGCTCGATGTCGCGCGCATGGCCGAGGCGGCCCGCGCCCTCGTCGGCGAGCACGACTTCAGCGCCTTCCGGGCCGCGGAGTGCCAGGCCAAGTCCCCGGTGCGGCGCATGGAGCGGCTGGAGGTGAGCCGCCAGGGCGAGTGGGTGCGCATCGAGGCCACCGCCAATGCTTTTCTGCATCACATGGTGCGCAACATCGCCGGCCTCCTGCTCGCCATCGGTCGCGGCGACGCCACGCCGGGGTGGGCGCGCGAGGTCCTCGAGGGGCGCGATCGCACGCGTGCGGCCGCCACCGCGCCGGCCGCCGGGCTCTATCTGCTGCGCGTGCGCTATCCGGCGGCCTTCGCCGTGCCGGTCCCGCCGGGGTACGGGGCGGCGGGCGCCGATGGGCTATGATCCGCGGCCAGTAAGCCCGTGAGGGCGGCGCCTTAAGGCCCTGATGTCCTGGTTCGAAAAGATCATGCCCTCGCGCATCAAGACCGAGCGGCGCACGCGCTCGGTCCCGGAGGGGCTGTGGATCAAGTGTCCGGCGTGCGATGCGGTGCTCTACCGCGCCGAGCTCGAGCGCAACCTCTATGTGTGTCCCAAGTGCAGCCACCACATGCGCATGGGCGCCCGCGAGCGTCTCGAGCGCTTCCTCGACCCGGAGACCATCGAGGAGATCGGCGCCGGCATCGCGCCCGAGGACCCGCTGAAGTTCCGCGACAGCAAGCGCTACCGCGACCGCCTCGCCCAGGCGCAGAAGGCCACCGGGGAGAGTGATGCGCTGATCGTGCTCACCGGCACGCTGCACGCGCTGCCGATCGTCGCCTGCGCCTTCGAGTTCCAGTTCCTCGGCGGCTCGATGGGCTCGGTCGTCGGCGAGCGCTTCAAGCGCGGCGTCGACTACTGCATCCAGGAGCGCCGGCCGCTGGTGTGCTTCTCGGCGAGCGGCGGCGCGCGCATGCAGGAGGCGCTGTACTCGCTGCTGCAGATGGCCAAGACCGCCGCGGCGCTCTCGCGCCTCGCCCAGGCGCACCTGCCCTTCATCTCGGTGCTCACCGACCCGACCACCGGGGGCGTGTCGGCGAGTCTGGCGCTGCTCGGGGACCTGAACCTCGCCGAGCCGCGCGCGCTCATTGGCTTCGCCGGGCCGCGCGTCATCCAGCAGACGGTGCGCGAGACGCTCCCGGAGGGCTTCCAGCGCAGCGAGTTCCTGCTCGAGCACGGCGCCATCGACATGATCGTCGACCGCCGCGACATGCGCGACCGCATCGCGGTGCTCCTGCGGACGCTGCTCAAGCTGCCGGCTGCCGCCGCCTGACGCGGCGCGCGCGGCGCACGCCCCCGCGGAACTCACCCCCATGCGCACGCTCGCCGAGTGGCTGACGCTGCAGGAGTCGGTGCATCCGCAGACGATCGACATGGGCCTGCAGCGGGTCGGCGCCGTGGCGCGCACGCTCGGCCTCGAGCACCCCGCGAGCGCGGTGCTCACCGTCGGCGGCACCAACGGCAAGGGCTCGGTGGCCGCGCACCTCGAGGCACTGCTCACGGCGCACGGCGCGCGCACGGGAGTCTTCACCTCGCCGCACTTCCTGCGCTACAACGAGCGCATCCGTGTCGCCGGCCGCGAGGTGAGCGATGCCGCCCTGGTGGACGCCTTCGAGCGCATCGAGGCGGCGCGCGGCTCGACCACGCTCACCTTCTTCGAGTACAACACGCTGGCCGCCCTCATGGTGTTCGCCGCCGCGGCCATCGAGGCGGCGGTGCTCGAGGTGGGCCTCGGCGGGCGCCTGGACGCGACCAACCTCATCGACGCCGACGTCGCGGTGCTCGCCTCGGTGGGCTTCGATCACCGCGAGTACCTGGGTGACACCCTCGAGCTCATCGGCGCGGAGAAGGCCGGCATCTTCCGCGCGCAGCGCCCGGCGGTGCTCGGCAGCGCGGACATGCCCGCGAGCGTTTACGCGGCGATCGCGGCGCTCCCGGCCCGGGGCGTGATCGCCGGGCGCGATTTTCGCTGGCAGGTCCACCCGGACGGCAGCTGGGACTACCACGGGCTCGCTGCCGAGCTCTCCGGCCTGCCGCCCTCGGCGCTCGCCGGCGCCATCCAGTACCGCAACGCCGCGAGCGCGCTCGCGGCGCTCGAGGCGCTGTGGATGAGCACCGAGCTGGCGCCCGCCGCGGCGCGCACGGTGCGCGCGCTGGCGCCCCTGAGCGCCGCGCGCGTCGCGCAGGCGCTGCGCGCGGTGGCACTTCCCGGTCGCTTCCAGGTGGTGCCGGGCGAGGTGGAATGGATCCTCGACATCGCCCACAACGAGCCCGCCGCGCGCGTGCTCGCCGCGCAGCTCGTCGCGCGGGCTCTGCCGCGCCCCGGGGCGCGCACGCTCGCGGTCATCGGCGTGCTGCGCGACAAGGACGCCGCGGCGATCGCCGCGGCGCTCGCCCCGCAGGTGCAGCAGTGGATCGCCTGCGCGCTGCCGGGGCCGCGCGGGGGCAGCGCCGCGCAGCTCGCCGCGCGCCTCGGGCTCGCCCCCGCGGTGGTCACCCTCGCGGACTCGGTGCGCGCGGGCTGCGAGACCGCGCGCGCGCAGGCGCTCCCCGGGGACCGCGTCGTGGTGTGTGGCTCGCTGCACACGGTCGGGCCGGCGCTCGAGTGGCTTCGGATATACTAGCGCTCGCATGAGCGGCCGACGGAAAGGTGTGCGCGGCGTCCGTCGCGCTTGCATTGCGCGATCTCGCCCCAATCTCGGGTGACCTGGTGAAAGAACGGCTGACGGGCGCAGTCATCCTCGTGGCGCTGATCGTGGTGTTGGTGCCGGAGCTGCTGCGGGGCCCGGTGAGGTCCGGCCCGCCCGCCGCGAGCACCGCCGCCGAGGATCCGCCCTTGCGCTCCTACACCATCGAGCTCAGCGACGAGGCCCACGCGCACGCATCCGCTGAGGCGCAGAGCGCCGCTCCCCAGCCGCTGCCGGCCGCAGCCGCGGCTCCCGCCCCATCGCCCGCTGCCACGAGCACACTGCCCCCGGCCCAGGCCACACCCGCTCCCCAGCCCGCGCCGCCGGCTGCGCCCAGCCCGGCACCGAAGGAGAAGCCGCACGCCCAGGTGAGCGCGCCCGCCGAGCCCGCCGCCGCGAGTGGCGCGTGGCTGGTGCAGCTCGGCAGCTTCGCGAACCACGCGAACGCCGAGCGCCTCGCGCAGCAGCTTAAGTCACAGGGCTTCAGCGCCAGCGTCTCGCAGGGCGCCGGCAGCCACCTCTATCGGGTGCGCGTCGGCCCGGCGAGCGATCGCGCGGCCGCGACGCAGCTGCAGGGCAAGCTCAAGGCCGCGGGCCACAGCGGCTCGGTCGTGCCGAGGTGAGGCGGAGCGTGAGCTGGTACTTAGGCAAGCCGGAGCGTCTCTTGTACAATCCGCGCCGCGCGGAATCGAGCGCGGTCACGATGGGCAGCGATGGTACTGACGGACTATCTGATTATTGCCGCCCTGCTGATCTCGGCGCTCGCCGGCGCCCTGCGCGGCTTCCTGCGCGAGGTCGTGGCGCTCGCGACCTGGATCATCGCCCTGTTCTTCGCCTGGCACTTCGCCGACTGGCTCGAGCCGCACCTCGGGGGACTCATGTCCAACCCGCAGGTGCGCCCGTGGGCCGCGCGCCTCATCATCATCGTGCTGCTGCTGCTGCTCGGCACCGCGGTGGGTGCGCTGCTGTCGCACTTCGTGCGCCTGTCGATCTTCAGCGGCATGGATCGTCTGCTCGGCTTTGCGTTCGGGCTGGTACGCGGCTTCGTGCTGCTCGGCGTGTTCGTGATCCTCGGCCAGCTGCTGCAGCTCTCATCCGAGGGCTGGTGGCGGCACTCGCTCATGATCCCGTACGGCGAATCGCTCGCGAACGGCCTGCGCTCGCTGGTGGGCGAGCCGCACGTGGCGCACGCGCGCGACGCCATCTAGGAGGGCAGGGCTAATGTGCGGCATCGTCGGCATCGTCGGCACCAGCGCCGTCAACCAGCGCCTCTACGACGCACTCACCGTGCTGCAGCACCGCGGCCAGGACGCCGCCGGCATCGCCACTTCCGCGGAAGGCGAGCTGTGCGTGCGCAAGGGTTCGGGGCTGGTGCGTGACGTGTTCCAGCAGCATCACATGCTCGAGCTGCGCGGCAACATGGGCATCGGCCACGTGCGCTACCCGACCGCCGGCTGCGACAGCGCCTCCGAGGCGCAGCCCTTCTATGTCAACGCCCCGTACGGCATCTGCCTCGGCCACAACGGCAACCTCACCAACCAGGCCGAGCTCGCCGAGGTACTGATCCGTGAGGACCGCCGCCACCTGAACACCACCTCCGACTCGGAGGTGCTGCTCAACGTCTTCGCCTCCGAGCTGCAGCGCGTCGGCACCGCGCGCATCACCCCGGCAGACGTGTTCGCGGCGCTGAACGCCGTCTACCGCCGCTGCCGCGGCGGCTACGCGGTGGTCGCCATGATCATCGGCCACGGCATCCTCGGCTTTCGCGACCCGAACGGCATCCGCCCGCTGGTGCTCGGCGAGCGCCGCACGCCGCGTGGCAGCGAATGGATGCTGGCCTCCGAGTCGGTGGCGCTCGACAGCCTGTCGTTCAAGTTCGTGCGCGACGTCGGCCCCGGCGAGGCGGTGTTCATCGACGAGAACGGCCGCCTGCACACCCAGCAGTGCGTCGCCACCCCGCGCCACGCGCCCTGCATCTTCGAGTACGTCTACTTCGCGCGCCCGGACTCCAAGATCGACAACATCTCGGTGTACCGCGCGCGCATGCGCATGGGCGACCGGCTCGCCGACAAGATGCTGCGCGAGCGCCCGGTGCACGATATCGACGTCGTCATCCCGATCCCGGACACCAGCCGCACCGCCGCCCTGCAGCTCGCGCAGCGCCTCGGGGTGAAGTACCGCGAGGGCTTCATCAAGAACCGCTACATCGGCCGCACCTTCATCATGCCGGGGCAGGAGGAGCGCGAGAAGTCGGTGCGCCGCAAGCTGAACGCCATCGACCTCGAGTTCCGCGGCAAGAACGTGCTGCTGGTTGATGACTCGATCGTGCGCGGCACCACCTCCGCGCAGATCATCGAGCTCGCGCGCGAGGCGGGCGCTGCCAAGGTCTACTTCGCCTCGGCCGCCCCGCCGGTGCGCTTCCCGAACGTCTACGGCATCGACATGCCGGCGGCGAGCGAGCTCGTGGCGAGCGGCCGCAGCGTCGAGGAGGTGGCGCGCCTCATCGGCGCGGACTGGCTCATCTACCAGGACCTCGAGGACCTGATCGCGGCCTGCAAGCACGAGGACTCGCGCATCGAGGAGTTCGACACCTCGTGCTTCTCGGGCGAGTACGTGACCGGGGACGTGAGCGAGGAATACCTCGAGCGGCTGCGCCTCGAGCGCTCGGATGCCGCCAAGCTTGCGCGCCGCGAGCGCACCAGCAAGCTCAAAGTCGTCCGCGGGTCCTAGCCTGGGCGAGGGCGGCGACCCGCGGCGCGAGCTGCTGCTCGCGCTCCTGCGCGCGGGACTCGCCGCCGTCGAAGGCCGGCGCTGCGTGCGCGAGGCACTCGCCGCAGGGGACGCCCCGCCGCGACCGGTGTGGGTCGCCGCGGTCGGCAAGGCCGCCGCCGCCATGGCGCAGGGCGCCCACGACGCGCTCCCCGGCCTCATCGAGCGCACGCTCGTCATCACCCGCGATCCCCCCGCCGCAGCCTTGCCCGAGGACACCGAGCTCATCCAGGGGGCGCACCCGCTGCCGGATGAGCGCTCGCTGGCCGCCGGCGCTGCGCTCGTGGCTTTCGTGCAGGCGCTGCCCGAGGCGGTGACGCCGCTGTTTCTGGTCTCCGGGGGCTCCTCGAGCCTGGTCGAGGTGCTCGCCCCTGGCGCCACCCTGGGCAAGCTGCAGGAGCTGAACCGCGCAGCTCTCGCTGCGGGGCTCGCGATCGGAGAATTCAACGCGCGCCGCCGCGCGCTCTCGCTCATCAAGGGCGGGCAGCTCGCCGCGCGCCTCGCCGGCCGTCCCGCGCGCGCACTGTTCATCTCCGACGTGCCGCAGGATGACCCGGCCGTCATCGGCTCGGGGATCATGGGGCCTGCGCCGGGTGGGGCGGACCGGGTCGCGCGGCGCGTCGTGGCCTCGAGCGAGCAGGCGGTGGCGGCGGTCGCGCAGGCGGCGCTCGGCTTCGGGCTGCGCGTGCAGCCGCCGGCGCCACGCTTCGCGGACTCGGTGCCGCGCCTGGCGGCGCGCTTCGCGCACGAGCTGTCGCTCTCGAGCGCACAGCTGTGCGTCTGGGGCGGTGAGTCGACCCTGACCTTGCCCGCCAACCCGGGGCGCGGTGGGCGCAACCAGCACCTCGCGCTCGCCGTCGCGCGCCTGATCGCCGGCCACGCAGAGCTGCTCCTGCTCGCGGCCGGCACCGACGGCAGCGACGGCGTCACCGAGGATGCCGGGGCGCTGGTGGATGCCGATACCTGTGCGCGCATCGCGCTCGGCGAGCTCGACGCGGACGAGTGCCTGCGGCGCGCCGACTCGGCGCGCGCACTGGCCGCGAGCGGCGATCTGGTGCACACCGGGCCCACCGGCACCAACGTCGGTGATCTGGTCATCGGGCTGAAGCTCGATGCCGCCGCCGCCGCGGCGCTGCCCGGCCGGCGTGACGCCGCGCGCTCGCGCGTGCTGTAATTCCTCGATGCGTGTGCTCTTGATCGAGGAGGATGCGCGCCGCTGCGCGCACATCCGCGAGCGCCTCGCTGCCTGGCAGCCCGAGGCGCAGCTCATCGTGCACAGCCCGGTGCGCGGCGGGGCGCTGGCGCCGGAGTTCCTGGCGCAGGGCTTCGATGCCGTGCTGCTCGCGGAGGCCTGGCCGGGCGGGCGCGGCGCCGTGTGGGCGCGCGATCTGGTGCGGCGCGCGGGCTTTGCGCCGCTGGTGTTCCTCGCCGCGGCGGATTCGGCGGGGGCGCGCGAGGTGGCCGCGCTCGGCGCCTTCACCCTGTGCCGCGAGGACATCGACCGCGCGGCCTTCGAGCGCGTGCTGAGCGAGGCGGCGCAGCGCCAGGCGCACGCGCGTGCCCTGTGGCGCAGCACGCTGCCGGGGCGCGCGAGCCAGCGCTTCGGCGATGCCTTCATCCGCGGCTACCGCTGCGTGCGCCGCCTCGCCAACGGCGCGACCACCGACCTGTTCCTCGCCGAGAGCGAGCGCGCCGGCACGCTGGTGGTGCTCAAGGTGGCGCGCGACCGCCAGGACGAGAGCGAGCCGCGCATCGATGCGCTGCGGCGCTTCCTGCAGGAGTACGAGATCGCGCAGCGCATCGCGAGCCCGGCGGTGGTGCGCCTCTACGATCTCGGCGTGAGCGACGAACATGCCTGGCTCGTCATGGAATACTTCACGCGCGGGGACCTGCGCCGCCGCATGCGCGGCCGTCTCACGCCGCGCGAGGCGCTGCAGTACGCCGCCGCCGTCGCCCGCGCGCTCGCCGCCGTGCACGCCGCCGGCGTGCTGCACCGCGACCTGAAACCCGGCAACGTCATGCTGCGCGAGGACGGCAGCATCGCGCTCATCGACTTCGGCATGTCCAAGGATGCGGCCCTGGCGCTCGACATCACCGACACCGGCACGATCTTCGGCACGCCCCACTACATGAGCCCGGAGCAGGGGCACGCGGAGGCGGTCGATGAGCGCAGCGATCTCTACAGCCTTGGCGTGATCCTGTTCGAGATGCTGACCCGCCAGAAGCCCTACCGCGCCGAGAACCCGATGGCGATCGTCTACAAGCACCGCAAGGACGCGATCCCGCAGCTGCCGCCGAAGTTCGCCCGGGTCCAGCCGGTGCTCGAGCGGCTGCTCGCCAAGCTGCCCGACGAGCGCTTCGCGAGCGCCACGGAAACGGCCGAGGCGATCGAGGGCACGCTCGCGCGCTGGCGCGCGCGCGCGGCGCAGCGGTGAGCAGCGCAACCTCGCCGGCGGCCGAGATCCTCGCCGCCCCCACGCCGGCGCGCTGGGTCGCGGCGGCGCTCGCGCAGTGGCCCGAGCTGCTCATCGATCACGCCAACTGCGAGAAGAAGGCCGCCTCCACGGCGCTCGCGCTCATGTTCGCCTACCCCGAGGACCGCACGCTCAGCGTCGCGCTCGCACGCCTGGCGCGCGAGGAGCTGCGCCACTTCGAGCAGGTGGTGCGCGCCATGGCCGGGGCGCAGGTGGCGTTCGCGCGCCAGCGCCCCGGGCGCTACGCCCACGAGCTGCGCGCGGCGCTGCGCACCGCCGAGCCCGGCCGCAAGCTCGATCTGCTTCTGGTCAGCGCCCTCATCGAGGCGCGCTCGGCGGAGCGCTTCGCGCTGCTCGCGCCGCGCCTGCCGGCGCCACTTGATCGTCTGTACGCCGATCTCGGTCAGTCCGAGGCGCGTCACTTCGAGTTATATGTCGGCTTCGCGGCCGCGGCGGCGCCGGCGGAATGGCGCCCCCGCCTCGAGAAGCTCGCGGCGCGCGAGGCGGAGCTGATCAGCGCCCCCGAGCGCGTGCTGCGCTTTCATTCGGGGCCACCGCCAGGCTGAGGCCACAGTTTCTTACAAGTTCATCGCGAAGCCACGACAGAACGTAAGAGAACCTCTGGCACCAAACGCGCTGTCAGTTGTCTGTTGCCTCGGTATCCTGACACTCTGTACGGGGCAGAAGAGGCACGATGAGCGAACGACCGCACCTGTTGATCGTCGACGACGATCGCGAGATCCGCGGACTGCTCGCGCAGTACCTGGAGAAGCACGAGTTCCGCACCAGTGCCGTGCCCGACGGCAAGGAGATGCGCCGCGTCATGGAGCGCTCGCACGTCGACCTGGTGGTGCTCGATCTGATGCTGCCGGGCGAGGACGGGCTGTCGCTGTGCCGCGAGCTGCGCAGCCGCTCCCAGGTGCCCATCATCATGCTCACCGCGCGCGGCGAGGACGTCGACCGCATCATCGGTCTCGAGCTGGGAGCCGATGACTACGTCGGCAAGCCCTTCAACCCGCGCGAGCTCCTCGGGCGCATCAAGGCGATCCTGCGCCGCTCGGCGCACACGCCGCGCGACCCGAGCCCGGACAGCGTACGCGGCTTCAGCTTCGGCGGCTGGCGGCTGGATACGGTGAAGCGCACGCTGACGGATGCCGGCGGCAAGGAAGTGGCGCTGAGCGGCGCCGAGTACCGGCTGCTCGCGGTGCTGCTCGGCTCGGCCAACCGCGTGCTGACGCGTGCGCAGCTCACCGAGCTGCTGCGCGGGCGGGATGCCGATCCCTTCGATCGCAGCATCGACGTGCGCGTCAGCCGGCTGCGGCAGATCCTCGGGGATGATGCGCGCGCCCCGCAGATCATCAAGACCGTCTACGGTGAGGGTTACGTCGTCGGCGTAAATGTCGTGACCGACTGAGCGCGCGCCGGTAACCTCTGGCGCCCATGCGCCTGTCCCTGTGGCCTCAGTCCCTGTTCGGCCGGCTGCTCGCGGCCTCGGTGGTCGCCGTGCTGCTCGCCCAGGCCGTGGCGCTGTTCCTCATCTTCCAGGAGCGCGCGCACTTCGTGCTGCAGGGGAGCGTGCGCGAGTGGACGCGTCGCATCGCCGAGACCACCTTCATGCTGCAGCCGCTGTCGGTGGCCGAGCGCACCGAGGCGGTCGCCGAGCTCGAGGCGCCCCCGGAAGGGCAGCCGCCGCGCCTGCGCACCCCGCCACGCAACGGCCCGGGTCCGCCGCCCGCCGAGCACGCGTTCCTGCGCCTGCCGCTGCTGCCGGGGTTCGAAATGACGCTGCGCGAGCACCTGCGCGCGGCGCTCGGCCCGGATTTTGCCGTCGACGTCAGTCCCACCGCCGACCCGCCGCCGCCGGCGGTGCCGATCCCGGTGCCCTTCTATGAGGCCCACGAGCTGGCCGCGCACGAGGACGATGCGCTGCGCTACGACGTCACGGTGCTCTTCCCCGACGGGGACACCGTGGTGTTCCGCGTCACGCGCCTCGCCGGCGGGGCGCCGTTGCCGCGCAACCTCCTGATGAACCTCATCCTGCTGGTGCTGATCCTGGTGGTGGTGCTCTACTTGAGCGCACGCAGCATCACCCGCCCGCTCTCGGAGCTGGCGCACGCGGCCGACCGCGTCGGCCGCGACCTGCGCCCCTCGCAGCTGCGTGAGCGCGGGGCGCGCGAGCTGAAGGACGCCGCGCGCGCCTTCAATACCATGCAGGACCGCCTGCGCCGCTACCTCGACTCGCGCACCCGCGTGCTGGCGGCGATGTCGCACGACCTGAAGACCCCGCTGACGCGGCTGCGCCTGCAGGTGGAGGTGCTGGACAACCCGCCCATGCAGGAGCGCATCGGCCACGAGCTCGACGAGATGGAGAGCATGGTGCGCGAGGCGCTGTCGCTGTTCAGGGGCCTGGATGACGGCGAGCCGCTCTCAGCGGTCGACATCAACGCGCTGCTGGCGCGCATCCGCGAGGAGTTCGCGGTCATGGGCGCGGAGCTCACCGTGAGCGGGCAGGCGCAGGCGCCGCTCCCGGGCCGGCCGCAGAGCCTGAAGCGCTGCCTCACCAACCTCATCGGCAACGCGGTGAAGTTCGCCACGCGCGCCGAGGTCGTGGTCGAGGACTCCGCGCAGGAGCTCGTCCTGCGAGTGCGCGATGAGGGCCCGGGCATCCCGGCGGCGGAGCTCGAGCGCGTGTTCGAGCCGTTCTACCGCGTGGACTCCTCGCGCAACCGCGACCGCGGTGGCACCGGCCTCGGGCTCACGATCGCGCGCGACATCGCCCAGGCGCACGGCGGGTCGCTCGTGCTGCGCAACCGCGAGGCCGGCGGCCTCGAGGCGTGCCTGAGCCTGCCACGCCGTCGCTGAAGAAATGCAAAGCTGTGACCGGCGTAGCGCTTTGCACACTCGCTCACGATTGTTCACCCCGCAGGCCAGCGGCCGCTCGTAGCGTATGATTTCCGAGTACGACCCCTAAGGAGACCTTGATGAGAGCTACGGTACTGGCGCTTGCCCTGATGTGCGCCGGCGCGGCGTTCGCGCACTCACCCCCGGACCCGGCCACCATGGCGGCCCACCAGGCGGAGATGATGAACGACCTGGCGACGCTGCTCGACCTGACCGCGACCCAGAAGGCGCAGGTGCAGACGATCCTCGACGAGGAGCATGCGCAGATGCAGGCGCAGCACGCGCAGATGAAGCAGCAGTTCGATGCCGCCAAGGCCTCGGGCAGCAAGCCCGACTTCAGCCAGATGAAGGCGATGCACGAGCAGCTCGAGCAGGACACGATCACCAAGCTCACCCCGGTGCTCAACAGCTCGCAGCTGACGAAGTTCCAGATCCTGATGAAGATGCACCACGCGCATTTCCATCACGGGCCGCCGCCGTCCGCGGCGGATGCCCCGACCTCGCAGAACTAAAGGCTCACGTCTCCCCGGACTGCGCGAATCGCACTTTGAGCCCAGGGATTGGCCCTACGGGTTCGCGCAGTCCATCCCACCTCCCACCTCCCTAGCGCGGCAGGCTGCGCAGCTCGTAGCGTCCGGCCGCGCAGGACAGGTAGCTCCCCTGCTCGTACCAGGCGCCGAGCACGATGCGCTGGGCGGGCTGGCCGTCGAGCTCGAAGTCGTGCACGGCCGGGCGATGGGTATGGCCGTGCACCAGGCGGCGGGTTCCGGTGGCGCGCAGCGCGCCGGCGACGGCCTGGGTGTTGACGTCCATGATGTAAGGCACGCTGCGCGCCATGTGCGCGCGGCTGCCGGCACGCGCCTCGTTGACGAGCAGCTCGCGGTGCTCGCGCGGCAGGGCGAGGAAGCGCCGCTGCCAGGCCGGATCACGCACGGTGCTGCGCAGCTCCTGGTAGGCGTGATCGTCCGTGCACAGCGCGTCCCCGTGCGTGAGCAGCACGCCCTCGCCGTCGATCTCCGCAACCACCGGGTCCGGCAGCAGGCGGCAGCCGCTGCGCTCGCAGAAGCCCTCGCCGAGCAGGAAGTCGCGGTTGCCGTGCATGACGAAGCAGGCGACGCCTGCGTCCGAGAGCGCGCGCAGCCCGGCGCAGACGCGCGCCTTCTGCGCATCGGCGTCATCGTCCCCCACCCAGGCCTCGAACAGGTCGCCGAGGATGTAGAGCGCGCTCGCGGCGCGCGCCTCGTCCCCGAGGAAGGCGAGGAACTGCTCGGTGGCTTCCGGGGCGCTGACGTCGAGGTGCACGTCCGAGACGAACAGCCGCGCCATGGCCGGGGCTACTTGGGCGAGAGGATCGTCGTGTCCTGCTGCGGCGTCGGGCTCGCCGCGGGGGCCGGCGCCGCGGTGGCCACCGGGCTGATCACCTCGACCTTCTCGATGATGACGGGCTTGAGCGGGGTGTCGGACTTGAACGCGGGGGTGGAGCCGGTCGGGGTGCCGCCGATGCGCTCGATGACCTCCATGCCGGAGACGACCTTGCCGAAGACCGCGTAACCCCAGCGCGTCGGCACCGGGTCGAGGTCCGGGTTGTCCACGAGGTTCACGTAGAACTGGGCGTCGCCCGAGTGCGGCGCCTGGCCGCGTGCGAGCCCGACCGTGCCGCGCTTGTTCTGCAGGCCGTTGCCGGACTCGTTCACCACCGGATCGTGGACGCTCTTGAGCTTCAGGGTGGTGGCGTCATGGCCGCCGCCCTGGATGACGAAGTTGGCGACGACCCGGTGGATCAGGGTGTTGGTGTAGTGGCCCTCGTGCACGTAGCGCAGGAAATTCGCCACCGTGAGCGGCGCGCGGTCGGCACGCAGCTCGATCACGAACTCGCCCATGTTGGTCGTGACCCGGACCTGCTGCGGCGTGTCCTCAGCCCACGCGAGGCCGGCCAGCGCGAGGCAGGCAAGGAGCAGTCCCGTGACGAGGGCAGGGCGGGTCCGGTACTTGAATGACATCGATCCTCCGCGGGTGGTGTGAAGCGCGCAACACGCCGGCGGCGGATTTTATAGCAGGGCCCGCCGGCGCGGTGCTTTGTTGCGCTTCTTGGGTTTCCCGTAACATGGAGTCATGAACCTAAGCGCAAGTTCACTCCCGGGCGGCAGGCTGACCTCCGTCACCCGCTTTGCGCCGAGCCCGACCGGGGAGCTGCACCTGGGGAATGCGCGCACCGCGCTCTTTAACCTGCTGCTGGCGCGCCACGGCGGCGGGCGTTTCGTGCTGCGCATCGAGGACACCGACCCCGAGCGCAGCCGCGAGGAGCACACCCGCGCGCTCATGGCCGACCTGCGCTGGCTCGGCATCGACTGGGACGCGGGCCCGGACCGCGAGGATGAGCGCGGGCCGTACCGTCAGTCGCAGCGCACCGCGCTCTACGCCCGGTACTTCGCGCAGCTCGAGGCCAGCGCGCATGCCTATCCCTGCTTCTGCACCCCGCTCGAGCTCGACCTCGCGCGCCGCGCGCAGCTGGCCGCCTCGCGCCCGCCGCGCTACCCCGGCACCTGCCGCGAGCTCAGCGCCGCGGAGCGCGCGGCGCGGGCCGCGCGCGGCCTGACCGCGACGCTGCGCTTTCGCGTGCCCGCCGGCGAGCGCGTCACCTTCGTGGACTTCGTGCACGGCCCGCAGAGCTTCCTCACCGATGACATCGGTGACTTCGTCATCCGGCGTGCGGACGGCACGGCGGCGTTCTTCTTCTCGAACGCGATCGATGACGCGCTGATGGGCATCACCCAGGCGCTGCGCGGCGAGGACCACATCGCCAACACCCCGCGGCAGCTCCTTATCCTCGGGGCCCTGGGTCTGCCCGCGCCCGCCTACGGGCACGTCGCGCTGATCGTCGGCCCCGACGGGGCGCCGCTCTCCAAGCGCCACGGTGCGGTCAGCCTGCGCGAGTACCGCGAGCGCGGCTACCTGCCGCAGGCGCTCCTCAATCACCTGTTCCGCCTCGGGCACTCCGGGGCCGCCCCGGGGCTGCTGACGCTCGCGCAGATGGCGGCCGCCTTCGACACGCAGCACCTCGGGCGCTCGCCCGCGCGCTTCGACGAGCAGCAGCTGCGGGTATGGCAGAAGGATGCGGTGCACGCGCTCACCGCCGAGGCCGCGCGTGCCTGGCTCGCCGCGGTGCTGCCGGCGGGGCTCGAGCCGGCTGCCGCGCAGGCCTTCCTGGCCGCCGTGCTGCCGAACATCCTGCTGCCGGAGGACGCGCGTGCCTGGGCGGACATCGTCTTCGGGGCGCCGCCCGCGCTCGAGCCGGCCGCCGAGGCGCTGGTGCGCGGGGCCGGCAGCGACTACTTCGCCGCCGCCGCCGCCGCGGCGGCGCTTAATGCCACCGATCTGCCGGCGATCGCCGGCGCGGTGCGCGCGGCCACCGGGCGCCGCGGCGCGGCGCTCTACATGCCGCTGCGCGCCGCTCTCACCGGGCGCGAGCACGGGCCCGAGCTCGCCCCGCTGCTGCGCGCGCTGCCGGCCGGCAAGGCGGCCGAGCGCCTGGCACGCTTCGCATGATCCGCATCCACAACTCCCTCGGCGGCGCCAAGGAGGAGCTGCGGCCGCTGCGCCCCGGGCAGCTGCGCATGTACGTGTGCGGGCTGACCGTGTACGACTACGTGCACATGGGGCACGCGCGCATGCTGCTGGTGTTCGACGTCATCACCCGCTACCTGCGCCACCGCGGCTATGACCTCACCTACGTGCGCAACATCACCGACATAGACGACAAGATCATCCGCCGGGCGGCGGAGAACGGCGAGCCGATCGAGGCGCTCACCGCGCGCTTCATCGCCGCCATGCACGAGGACTGCGCGCGCCTGGCCATCCTGCCGCCAGATGCCGAGCCGCGCGCCACGCAGTACGTGCCGCAGATCATCGCCATGGTGCAGCGCCTGCTCGAGCGCGACTACGCCTACGTCGCCGCCAACGGCGATGTCATGTACGCCGTGGCGCGCTTTGCGCCCTACGGGCAGCTCTCGGGCAAGCGCCTCGCGGACCTGCGCGCCGGGGCGCGCGTCGAGGTCGACGAGGCCAAGCGCGATCCGCTCGACTTCGTGCTGTGGAAGCACGCCAAGCCCGGCGAGCCCGCCTGGCCCTCGCCCTGGGGACCGGGGCGCCCGGGCTGGCACATCGAGTGCTCGGCGATGTCGACCACGCTCCTCGGGACGCACTTCGACCTGCATGGCGGCGGCCTCGACCTCAAGTTCCCGCACCACGAGAACGAGATCGCGCAGTCCTGCGCCGTGAGCGGTGAGCGCTTCGTCAATCTGTGGATGCACAACGGCTTCGTCAACGTCGACCAGGAGAAGATGTCCAAGTCGCTCGGCAACTTCTTCACGGTGCGCGAGGTGCTGCCGCAGCTGCGCCACCCGGAGGTGCTGCGCTACTTCGTGCTCGCGAGCCACTACCGCGGGCCGATCAACTACTCCGCGGACCAGCTCGAGCAGGCCGACGCGACGCTGAACCGCATCTACCTCTCGCTGCGCGGCGTGCCACCGGCGCCGGCGGTGGCCGGGGAGTTCACGGCGCGCTTCCTTAAGGCCATGGACGATGACTTCAACACCCCCGAGGCGCTCGCGGTGCTGCAGGGGATGGTGCGCGACATGAACAGTGCCCGCGATGCCGGGGACATGGCGCGGGTCGCCGCCCTCGGCGCCGAGCTCACCTCCCTCGCCCGGGTGCTCGGGCTGCTCGGGGTGCCGGTGGAGGAGTGGGCGCGGCTCGGCAAGCCGGCCGCCCCCGGCAGCACGGCGCCGCCGGCCGGGGCACTCACGGACGCCGACGTCGAGGCGCGCATCGCCTCGCGCGCCGCCGCGCGCCGGGCACGCAACTTCGCCGAATCCGACCGCATCCGCGACGAGCTCGCCGCGGCCGGCATCGTGCTCGAAGATAAGCCCGGCGGGGCGACCGCCTGGCGCCGCGCCTAGGGAAGCTCTGCACAGGAGCTTGTGCGAGCGGGATTTGAGGTAATGATCATGATTTGCGGTCGAGAAGCTGGATTGCCGAGGCCTGTAAGGCTCGGCGGACACCTGTCTGCTCG
>Ga0335082_10000935_pt1 | contig 30688 bp, 25 predicted proteins | sample Lox_Sample_41_FD_206718 | JGI IMG/M metagenome (GOLD analysis project Ga0335082, IMG submission 206718) | Soil microbial communities from Loxahatchee National Wildlife Refuge, Florida, United States - Lox_Sample_4.1 | ecosystem: Environmental > Terrestrial > Soil > Wetlands | place: USA... | reverse complement strand
AAGGAGCGCACCCAGGAGGAGTTCTTCCACACTTTCAATGCCCTGCACGAGTCCATGAAGCAGATCGTGATCGCCAGCGACCGGCCTCCCAAGGAGCTGGCCGAGATCGAGGACCGCTTGCGCAGCCGCTTCGAGTGGGGCTTAATCGCCGACATCCAGCCGCCAGATCTCGAGACCAAGGTGGCCATCCTGCAGAAGAAGGCGGAGCAGGAGAAGGTCACGCTGCCCACCGACGTGGCGCTCTATATTGCTTCCAACATCCGCTCGAATGTCCGCGAGCTGGAAGGGGCACTGATTCGCCTGGTCGCGCACTCCTCGCTGATTGGCGCCGAGATCACCCTGCCTTACACCCAGCAGGTGCTGAAGAACTTTATCGACTCCCAGGCCAGGAAAGTCACCATCGAGTCGATCCAGAAGGCGGTAGCCGAGCAGTTTGGCCTGCGCCTGGTCGAGATCAAGGCCAAGAACAATTCCCGCGCCATTGTTTATCCGCGGCAGATAGCCATGTATCTCGCCAAGCATCTGACTGAGGCGTCGCTGCCGGAAATCGGTCGCCAGTTTGGCGGCAAGCACCACACCACGGTGTTGCACTCCGTGGAGAAGATCGACGAAGTCCGCAAGACGGACAAAGATTTGAACAGGCTGCTGAACAAACTCACCGAGCAGTTAGGTGGGTAGGACGCAGTTTGTGGAGTGATTTCCACTCATCAGGAGAGACTTCCGTGCCGGTACCTGTGGAGTCGGTGTGGAAGCTGTGCATGAGTTGGAACCAGCCCGGGAAGACGCCGAAATCACCCCTCACGTCCATCGTTTCCAGGCCTGATTTTGGACACGAATGGAGCCGACGGAACAGTATGCTGGGCCAGCAGTTGGCCGGGATTTCCACTTTTCCCGGCTGCCTACTGTTACTGCTGGTTTTATAGCTTTTGCTTTTGATATAAGGGAAGTATTCCAAGTCGCACGACGTGCCGGGGGACCCAGGCTATGCCGGTAGAAGCAATCGCGTCCGCCACAGGAACCACAACCATGGAGATCACCGTCAGCAAGTTTGAACTCTTGCGGGAACTTACGGCGACCCAGGGAGTGGTTGAGCGCAAGACCACGATTCCAATTCTTTCGAACTATTTATTTGAAGCTGCGGGTGACAAACTTTCCCTCACTGCAACGGATCTCGATCTTAGCCTGCGCACCTCGTGCACTGCGAAGGTGAAGAAAGAAGGCTCCTGCACCATTCCTGCCCGCAAGCTGCATGACTACGTGAAGCTGCTGCCCGACGCCGACATCACCATCAAGCTGCTGGAGAACCATTGGGTCAGCATTCGCTGTGGACGCTCGAATACCAAGATGGTCGGGATGGCGCGCTCCAACTTCCCCAGCCTGCCGACGTTCCCTACTACTGGCGTGGTGAAGATCCCCGCGCAGGTTCTGCGGGGAATGATTGCCAAGACCGGGTTTGCCATTGCCAGTGAAGAATCGCGTTACACGCTAAATGGCGCTTTGATGGTGCTGAAGCCCGAATCGATCACTATGGTCGCCACCGACGGGCACCGTCTGGCGCATATCGAGCGCAGCGGGACCAAGTTTGAAGGCGTCTCCGGCGAGATGAAGACGCTCGTCCCCAAGAAAGCCATGGATGAGTTGAAAACGCTGCTCGACTCCACTGACGCCGACGCCATTGATTTCGCAAAAGACGAGTCGACGCTGTACTTCCGCATTGGTTCGCGGCTGCTGACCTCACGCCAACTGACCGGGCAGTTCCCGAACTTTGAGGCTGTTCTGCCCAAGGACAACACTAAATCCATTACCGTGCACGGCGATGATCTGTCGGCGGCGATCTCGCGTGTGGCGCAGTTTGCCGATGAGCGCTCGCGGGCGGTCCGCATGCGCCTGGAGAAGGGCGAACTAAAGCTTTCGGCGTCGTCGACGGAGATGGGTGAGTCGGAGGATTCGATTGAAGTCGACTACAACGGAGAGACGCTGGCCATCGGCTTCAACGCGCAATATCTGCTGGATTTCCTCAAGGCCACCGGCAACGGCGATGTGAAGCTGGAGTTCAAGGATGCCCAGTCCGCCGGCCAGATGCGCCCCGCCGAGGGCGAGGAGTACAAGTATCGGTACATCGTGATGCCGATGAGGATATGAACCGTTGGCCGCGCTTTGTATCCGGGCATGGCTTGTGCCATGCCGAGAGTGTTTCGGTTAGATGGCGGCTTTAGCCGCTGGGGCATTGGATCAAGCAAGAACTCAGTGGCCGCTGACGAATACGGGAAGAGAAAAGGTTCGTCAACCAGATGTCGTCGAACTGGGTTGTTGCGAATGTAATCCCGCATTCCGTCAAACGCGATTTCACTTAGGACTCGCACCTCCGAGAACCCTTTCTGCCAGACGGGCGCCCGCAATCCAAGCTCCTTGCCAGCCCGGTAAGCGAACCCTCCTTTGATGAACTGAACCGCTCGCTCAATTGAAGTGTCTCTGCCGACCGTAATAAGCACGTGAAAGTGATCAGGCATCACAACGAACTCGTGCAAAAGGAACCTGTGATCGGCACGGTAGTGGTACAAGATATCTACAAAAAGCCGAGCTGAGCGGTCCGATTGCAGGAGAGCCCTCTTGCCGAAGATTGAAGAGGTCACGAAGAAGGTACGCTCTGCGCCGGCAATTGCGGAAGGGCTCGAATTGCGGGAGGGGACGCTCATCAAACTATCAGCCCCTGAAGGGGCGTGGATCGCGATTTGCCTGCGGCATCGCTGAAGCGATGCCTTGATACAAACCCTGTTGCATCCAGCAACACGCGAAATTGTGTGTCTCTCACGTAAAGTGTCACGCAGCGAGCTGTAGTACCACGGTGAACACTGTCACAAACCCGAATCATTCAGCCCGATACGGGAATCACCATCACCAGCCGGGCGGTAACCCCTCCTTGACCTCCCCACCCTCCCCGCCGTACAGTTTCGCCATCACAGGAGGGGCCTATGCTCAGCGGATTCAAGCAATTCATTCTCCGTGGAAATGTCGTGGATATGGCAGTCGGCGTAGTCGTTGGCGCGGCGTTCGCCACCGTGGTCTCGGCCTTCACGAAAGATCTCCTTACCCCACTCATCGCAGCTATCGTCGGCAAGCCGGACTTTTCCGCCATCCAGTTCACCGTCAACGGCAGCGTGTTCGCCCTGGGTGACTTCATCAATGCTGCAATTGCATTCTTACTCGTCGCGGCGGCGGTGTACTTCTTCGTAGTGACTCCGGTCAACATGCTGGTGGCGCGCATGCGCAAAGCGCCGGCGCCAGCCGATCCGACCACCAAGAAGTGCCCCGAGTGCCTGAGCGAGATCCCGATCGACGCCAAACGCTGCATGAATTGCACGCAACCAGTCATGGGAAGGGCGGCGTAGTAGTTTGAAGCTGCAGCGCCGGCAGTGGCTGTCGTGTTTCCTGGCCTCGGCCTTGACGTGCCTCTTGCCGGCGCAACAGGCCCCGTCCGCCTCCAGTCGGAGTTCCACTCACCGCCAGGCCGCTGCTCCCGACCCCGGCCAAATTAACAATAGTCTCTACCGCAACCCCTTCTTCGGATTCAGCTACAAGCTGCCCTTTGGCTGGGTGGATCGCACGGCGGAGATGCGCGAGGCTGCGAGCGATCCTGCCAAAGGGCTTGTCATGCTGGCTGTCTTCGAACACCCGCCTGAAGCGAAGACCGCGACCGTCAATTCGTCCGTTGTGATCGCCGCCGAAAATGCTGGCTCCTATACCGGGCTGAAATCTGCCGCGCAGTACTTCGGGCCGCTAAACGAAGTCGTCACGCAGCAAGGCCTGAAGGTCGTCAATGAGCCGTACGAGTTTCCAGTGGATGCACGATCCATCGTGCGCTGCGACTACAGCAAAGATCTAGGCGGCGCCAGCCTGCACCAAAGCACGCTGGCGCTGCTGACGAAGGGCTATGTCGTGTCGCTCACGTTTATCGGCGGAAGCGAGGACGAGCTGACAGAGCTTATCGAAGGGCTTAAATTTGGCCTTACCGGCAGGCCCGCGAAGGACCACGCCGCCAACTCGCACAAATGATTTTTTCCCCCTTATAAACCCAGCCAAACACAGGGTTTACCGCCACGGTTCCGGACAAGAAAGCGGCTCAGGATGTGCTATACTTTTATTCAACTTCCGTTGCCGTAAGTGTTATTAAATTCAGTAATTTGACTCATTCTTAGGGCACCTGGAAAGCGGGTTTTCTCAGCTTCAAATTCTGGCATTTTTCCACGGAGTGGAATGGCGACAAAAGGGATCAGCGCAGCCATCGTTGACAAAGAAAAAAATCCGAAAGCCGTCGCGGCCAATGGCGGAAACGGCGACTACACCGCCGAGTCGATCAAAGTGTTGGGCGGCATGGAAGCTGTCCGCAAACGCCCCGCGATGTACATCGGCTCGACTGGCGAGATGGGATTGCACCACCTCGTGTACGAGGTGGTGGACAACTCCGTCGACGAAGCGCTCGCCGGATACGCCGACAAGATCGATGTCACCATCCACATTGACAATTCCATCACCGTGGTCGACAACGGCCGCGGCATCCCCGTGGACGCTATGGACATCGATGGCGAGAAGATTCCCGCCGCGGAAGTTGTCATGACCAAGCTGCACGCCGGCGGTAAGTTCGACACCTCTTCCTACAAAGTCTCCGGCGGCTTGCACGGCGTGGGAGTTTCGGTGGTAAACGCGCTGAGCCACGAGTTGGAGCTGGAGATCTGGCGCGACGGCTTCACCTGGGAGCAGACTTACTCGAAAGGCGAGCCCACCAGCAAGCTGAAGAAAACCGGCGCCGCGAAGATCAAGACCGGAACAAAGGTCCACTTTTTGCCGGACAAAGAGATCTTCACCGTCACTGACTACAACTACGACACCCTGGCACAGCGGCTGCGTGAGCTGGCCTTCCTGAATAAGGGGCTGCTGATCACGCTGACCGACGAGCGCACCGCCGACCCCAAGACGGGCGAGCCCAAGAGCACGGAATTCAAATACAACGGCGGCATCGCCGAGTTCATCAAGCATTTGAACCGTGGCAAATCGGTGCTGCACGACCGGCCCATCTACATGGAAGCCGAACGCGACGGCGTGGCCATGGAGATCGGACTGCAGTACAACGACGGCTATTCCGAGACCGTCTTCAGTTTTGCCAACAACATCAACACCGTCGATGGCGGTACGCACCTCTCCGGATTCCGCACCGCGCTGACCCGCACCATCAACTACGCCGGCCAACAGATGGGCTTGTTCAAGGACGTTAAGGAAAACCTGACCGGCGACGACGTGCGCGAAGGTCTGGTGGCCGTAATCAGCGTGAAGCTGCCGCAGCCCCAGTTTGAAGGTCAGACCAAAGGCAAGCTGAATTCCGATATCGCCGGAATCGTGCAGGCCTTCGTGAACGAGCGACTGGGGGCATATTTGGAGCAGAACCCCACCGTCGGCCGCAAGGTGATCAACAAGGCCATTGAAGCGGCACGGGCCCGCGAGGCGGCCCGCAAGGCCCGCGACCTGACGCGCCGTAAGGGGGCGCTCGATGGTGGCGGCCTGCCCGGCAAGTTGGCCGACTGCTCCGAACGTCAGCCGGAGCGTTGCGAGCTGTTCCTGGTCGAAGGCGAATCCGCCGGCGGCACCGCCAAGCAGGGCCGCGACCGGCGTTTCCAGGCAATCCTGCCGCTGAAGGGCAAGATCCTCAATGTGGAAAAAGCCCGCTACGACAAGATGCTGGCGCACGAAGAAATCCGCGCCATGATTACAGCCCTCGGCACCGGCATTGCCAAGGAGGATTTCGACGCAGCCAAGCTGCGCTACGGCAAAGTCATCCTGATGACCGACGCCGACGTGGACGGCAGCCACATCCGCACGCTGCTGCTGACGTTCTTCTTCCGCCACATGCAGGAGCTGATCAAGCGCGGCAACGTATTCATCGCGCAGCCGCCGTTGTTCTCGATCAAGAAAGGTAAGTCGCAGCAGTACATCAAGGACGAAAAAGAGTACGTGAAAGTCATGGTGAAGCGCGCGGCCGAAGGGTTGATCGTGCGCTACGGCGAAGGGGCCGCCAAGCTGGAAGGCGCCGCCCTGGCAAAATTCATCACCGTACTGAACGAATATCTGACGCTCTTCGACAAGGTCGACAAGCGCCTGCGCGACGAAAGCGTAACCGAACTGTTACCTAAGCTGGACTTGTCCAAGCGCGCCGATTTCGAGGGCGACAAGAAGGCCGCGCCCAAGAAGATCGAAAAACTAGAAAGAGACCTCAAGAAACTGCAGAAAGACCGCGGCTTTAAAGAAGTCGGCAGCCGCTTCGACGAAGAGCACAACTTGTGGGAAGTGCGCTACGTGAACTCCCAGGGCGCTGAGCACCTGATCAACTGGGAGCTCGCCTCAACCCCCGAGTACCGTCAGTTGCTCTCGAAGTTCAAGCAGATCGAAGCCAATCTGGAGCCGCCGTTCGTGGTCGAAACGCTGGGCAAGGCCTCGGCTGCCAGCACGAATGGTAGCGAAGAAGAGCTCAGCGACGCCGAGCGCGAGGACCTGGAAAAGACGCAGAAGAAGACCACCAAGGAAGTCGCAGCCGGGAAGGCGCCAGCCAAGAAAAAAGCCGAGCCGGTAGCGGTGGAGAAGACGACGGCGCGCGACCTGTTTGACTATGTACTGGCGGAAGGCCGCAAGGATTACATGGTGCAGCGCTACAAAGGTCTGGGCGAGATGACCTCCACCCAGCTCTGGGAGACAACCATGGATCCCGAGCGGCGCACGCTGCTTTCGGTGAAGCTGGAAGATATCGCCGAGTGCGAGACCATCTTCAGCACGCTCATGGGCGAGGACGTCGAAGCCCGGCGCAAGTTCATCGAGGACAACGCACTGGATGTGAAGAACCTGGATATCTAAATCTTTCGCCGCGGATGAACGCGGACGAACATTAGGGCGGCCAAAACCAGGCCGCCCTTTTACTGCGCTGTGTTGTGGATTATAATAACTATTGCAATGGAGCCTCGCCTATGAAACTCAAGCTCCGCGCCGTCGGCACGTCCACTGGCGTCCTGCTGCCCAAGGAGATGCTGATCCGGCTGAAGCTCAAGAAGAACGACACGCTGTTTGCAGTGGAAACGCCGGAAGGATATTTGCTCACGCCGTACGATCCTGAGGTAGAGCGGCAGCTCAAGAAGGGGCGCGAGTTCCTTTCTCAATACCGTGACACCTTCCGCGCGCTGGCCAAATGAAGCGGCCGCGTTGGATTGACCGATTGGCCCTTCTGCTGCTGCACGAAGAAACACTGGCTCAGCACGGTGGCCTGACGGGCCTGCGTGACGAAGGCGCGCTGGACGCCGCATTGGCTCGCCCTCTACATCTTCGGGCTTACGAGCCCAAGGCCGATCTCGCGAAATTCGCTGCGGCCTACTGCTTTGGGCTGGTCCGCGATCATCCGTTCGACGATGGCAACAAGCGCGCCGGGTTCCTGGCCCTGGGCTTGTTTCTGTCACTGAACGGTTATGAATTAAGGGTCGGCCAAGCCGAAGCGGCGGAGGTTATTCTGCAACTGGCTGCGGGGAGACTCAGCGAGAAAGCGCTGGCCGACTGGATCCGTGCTCATATGGTTCGTGCTCACTAGCTATGGCCCTTCTACTCTGCGCAACGTGTGAGTCGATTCCCCACCTGACAGAAGACGACCAGGCCTTGCTTGCGCCGCTCGCCGAGCGCGGGATTCAGGCTAGGCCCGCGGTGTGGAGCGATACCGGCGTTGATTGGTTGGCGGCCGATGCCGTTCTCATCCGCTCGTGCTGGGACTATCATCTGCGGCTAAAAGAGTTTCTAGGCTGGCTTGCGACGCTCGAACGGGCTGGTGTGTGCGTCTGGAACGCGCCGCACACTTTGCGCTGGAATGCGGAGAAGACTTATTTGCGCGATCTCGAGCGCAGAGGAGTGGCAATTGTACCGACGCTGTGGCCGGAGCCGGGATTTTCGTTGCAGGATAAGATGCGCGACGCGGGATGGAAGAAAGCGGTGGTGAAGCCGCGCGTATCGGCGACAGCGTACCGCACACGCTTAGTGAGCGCGGAGGATGAAGACGGCCAGACGCTGCTGGATGAGCTCATGCGCGGGCCTGGCGCCATGGTGCAGGAGTTCATGGAGTCGGTGCTCACACAGGGCGAGTGGTCGCTGGTCTTTTTCGGCGGGAAGTTCAGCCATGCGGTGATCAAGCGGCCAAAGGCGGGAGACTTCCGCGTGCAGCACGATTTTGGGGGCAGCGAGTCTCCGGCGTTGCCGCCGGACTTTGTGATTGAGGCGGCGCGGCGCGCGGTGGCGACGGTTGATCCCGTTCCGCTCTATGCGCGAGTGGACGGCGTGGAGCGAGGCGGACAGTTCCTGCTGATGGAGCTGGAGCTTCTGGAGCCGGCGTTGTTCCTGAAGCTCGCCCCGCAAGGGGCGGAGACCTTTGCGGAAGCCATTGAAGCCGCCCTTCGCTCCCGATAGGCTCGTGCGCGGAATGGAGTGTCCGCGCCAGGCAGGCTATTTCCCCGGCCTTCTGAGCGGAGCGAGTCTCAGCCCCTTGGCCGAATCCGCAATCAGAGTCGCCAGGCGTTGCAGGCGGGTTTCTTCTCTCTTCGCGCTGACGATCCACCAGCTGGCCAACCTTCGATACCCGGGGGGTTGCGCCTGAAAGAACTCCCACGCCTTCTTGTTGGCACGAAAGCGCTTTTCGTGGTCGCCATCGAGCGACGCGTTCTTGCGTTGCTCGTAGGAATAGATCGCCGACCTGTCGTCCTGACGTTTTTCAAACGCCTTCAGGCCGGCGGAGTGCATGAGCTGCAGCTTCGTAAGTTCGCCGACGCGCCTGATGTTAATGGCGCTCCAGATGGAACCGGGTCTCCGTGGCGTAAAGCGAATGGTGTAGCTATCGGCGTCCACGCGCTTGCAAATGCCGTCGATCCAGCCGAAGCAGAGCGCCGCATCCACCGACTCCTGCCAGGTGATGCTGGGCCTGCCGGAGCCCTTTTTGTAGAAGCCAACCAACAGCTCCTGCTGCCGGGAATGATTCTTCTTAAGCCAGCTACGAAACGCGGCCGGGGTGGCAAAGAATAACGGCTTGAGGGGCATCCGTACAGAATAGCCTCGTTGAGTCAACCAGCGCTGCTCTGGTCGAGAAGCTTGAAGGTCGGGGAATGCTGCACCTTTGCGGTAAAAGCGCTAACCGCAAAGGTCGCAAAGGTTTCGCAAAGCTCGCGAAGCACTGCAAAAACCCAAAATGACCCATTAACGTTACCTCGAGTTACCTCCGTGCCATCCAGTGTTTAGGGCATTTCTGCAAGTTCCCTCTGCCACCCCGTTCTCCCAGCAAGGCCGGAAACTCCTCCTTCCGCCCGAGTGAAAAGGGGAGATTAAATGAAAGAGCTACTTCTGATTCTGTGCTGCCTGGGCGGGCTGGCGATGGCGCAGGACAAAACTGAGGAAAGCGTCGCGCCCGCGCTGACCATCTACAACCAGAATTTTTTTGTGGCCCGCGAGTATCTGCCGATGGATCTAAGAGCGGGCGTCAACCATGTGGACTTTGCCGGAATCGCGGCCCACCTGGAGCCGGACTCGGTGATCCTGCGCGATCCCAACGGACGCGCGTTGCAGATTCTCGAGCAGAACTATCGCAACGATCCCATCTCGCAAGAGCTTCTGCTTTCGTTTTACGAAGGCAAGACTATCGACTTCCTGGTGCAGCGCGGCGAGAAGCAGGAGACCGTCAAGGGCAAGATCATCCGCAGCGGCTACATTCCCAGCTCCAGCTATGCCGGCGGATATCAGCAACCGAGCTATACGCAGCCGCTTATCGAAGTAGACGGCATCCTGCGTTTTGGGCTTCCCGGGCAGCCGCTGTTTCCGTCGCTCACCGGCGATTCGATTCTCAAGCCGACCCTGAGCTGGCTGCTTGAGACCAACGATCCTGGCAAGTTCAACGCCGAGGTTTCCTACGTTAGCGGCGGCATGAGCTGGCAGGCCGACTACAACCTGGTGGTCTCGGACAAGTCGAATGCCAAGTTCGATGTGCTCGACATGATCGGCTGGGTGACCATGCGCAATCAGAGCGGCAAGACGTTTGAGAACGCGCGCATCAAGCTGCTGGCCGGCGATGTGAACAAGCTGCAGCTGCCTGCTTCGGCTGGCGCGTTGTACGAAGCCGAAAACAAAGCCATGCGCGCCGACGCCATGGCGCCCGTCGTGCGGGAGAAGTCCTTCGACGAGTTCCACCTCTACACCCTGCAGCGACCCACCACCCTGCATGACCAGGAGACCAAGCAGGTCGAGTTCGTGCGTGCCACCAGTATTCATGGACAGCGCATTTACGTGTACGACGGCGCCCAGATCGCGCAATACGGCTATTACAATGCCGAACAGATCCGCAACGAGCCCAGCTACGGCACGCAGTCGAACCCAAAAGTGTATGTGATGGAAGAGTTCAAGAACGCCGACACCAACCACCTCGGCATTCCGCTACCCAAGGGCAAACTGCGCTTCTACCGCCGCGACACTGACGGTCACCTGGAGTTTGTCGGCGAGAACACCATTGATCACACTCCCAAAGACGAAACCATCCGTGTGTATACCGGAAACGCCTTTGACGTGGTCGGCGAGCGCAAGCGGACCAACTTCCATGTCGATTCCCGGAATAACTGGATGGACGAGACGTTCGAGATCAAAGTCCGCAACCACAAGAAAGAAGCCGTCAACGTGCGGGTAGTTGAGCATCTGTATCGCTGGACGAACTGGAAGCTGATCGAGCAGTCCCATCCATCACGCAAGACGGACGCCCAGACAGCGGAGTTCCCGGTGACGATCGCGCCGGATGGAGAAGAAGTCATTACCTACACGGTGCACTATTCGTGGTAGGAGGAAATCAGGGTCTCCGGTCAGGGCGGGCGGAGACCCTCGCCTCACAGGCGAGGAACTGAAAACCGGTTCCCGGTTCTCAGCCGTCAGTTCTCAGTTGGACTGGCAGAACTGATTGCCGGATACATCCGGTCAAACGCCACCCACGCCAGGCCGATCACTACAAACACCAGCACGCTGCCTTCCGGGCCGACGGACCCGCCGGTAAGCCATCGGGAACCGTGAAACGAGGAACTGAGCAAATGGCCTGTGACCACGCCACCGCTGTCCGGGACGGAGTAGAAGTAACTCTCTCCCCAGTCCCAGGAGGCATGCATGCCTACCGCAAACCAGAGGCTTCCGGTGCGACGAAGGGTAAAGCAGAAGAACAAGCCGATCACGCCGGCGGCCAATCCGCCCATCCAGGCTTCTCCCTGGTTGGCCAGGTGCAGTGCGCCGAAGACGATGGAAAATATCCATGCAGCCGGCCAGAAGCCGAGGCTGCGGCTCAAGTAATGCAGGGTGTAGCCACGGAAGCTGAATTCTTCGAAGAAGCCTACGAGTAGAAACAACAGCCCCCAGAACGCGGCGAACTTGAAGATGCGAATGCCATGCAAGACCAGGTGCCCAAAAGAAAAAACGCCCACCGCTCGCAGGGCCAGCATCAAGATGGAGAGAGTAAGGATTCCCCAGAGCAATCCGCTCCAGAAGTCTTTTCCAAAGGCCTTTGTGGAAGGAAGGCCGTATGTCCCAAAGGGACGTTTTTCAATCGCGCCCATCACGCCTGCCGGAGCGAGGGAAGCCACGACCAGCGCGATGTTCGTGATCAACTCGGACCAGAGGGCCCCGGCCGGGCGGGAGGCCACCAGCCGATTCAATCCCAGCAGGAGAAAGAACAGGGCTCCGGCCATTCCGAGGTAGAGAAAAATGCCCCATGGCGGACGAAGGCCGCCGGGGCCGACAAAGAAGCCGTGCACTGGCGGCGGGGTCAGCAGGGCAGACGGCGTTTCTGAGTTGCCGGCGGGCGCCTCCATCGAGTTTTGCGCAGGGTCCTGGGGCACGTCCGTTTCCCAATTGGCCACCAAAAATGGTAAAACACTCGCCGTCCGGTTTCATGGGAAAATTCTTCACGCGCGAACGCTTTGGGCACCCGCAGGTTCTGGCGGGGCTCCTGTTGCTGATGTTCCTGGGACAATCTTTCCTGCTTTTGCCGGGCGCCAGCCATCCGCCGGACGTGGATTCGTCAGAGTTGTTCCGGGTCATGTCAGGGTTGCTGCAATGGCGGGGCGAGACCGTGGCAGGCACGCCGAGCGCCAGCCGAGTGGAAGCCGGGGTATTCCCCCCACCCGAAGTGGCGGCAAATGAGGGCTACGATCCCAACCACTCCCCGTTATGGTACCTGCTGGCTTCATTGGGGCTGCTTCACTGGCAAGGCCGGGACGCGACCGCACTTCCACACTGGGCCTGGCTGATACGCTTGCCCTACATTGTCTTCGGGTTGCTGCTGGGGGCCTCGCTCTGGTACGTCTCCCGCCGCCTATATGGCAATGCCGGTGGATATATCGCATTGAGCATGTACTGCTTTTCCCCCACGATCCTGCAGAACAGCACCCTGTGGTTTGCCCAACCGGAGATGAGCGCCGCATGGGGAACATTTGGCGCAATCTTTACCGCCATTGCCGTGGCCCACACATTGTATGCCCCCCGTGAAGTAGTCCTATGGAACTGGCGCAGAATCCTGCTTCTGGGATTGTCGCTGGTGCTCGCCGTTGGCTGCCAGTTTTCTCTGGTGGTATTGGTTCCGATCACGCTTGGATTCATGTTGTATGTCGCCCCAACGCGTCGCTTGGCGGTTTTGGCGATCTGGGCCGCCGCCTGCGTGGTGGCGCTGGGGCTGCTTTACGCCGCGTATGCTTTTCGCACAGATGTGTTTTGGCGAGGTCTGCGCCATGCCCGCTTTGTCGGGGTGACCTGGAGAGCCTATGCCATGCTCCGCGGCTATCGTCGAGTCCTGGACCAGCTGGTGCAGAGCGGGCCGGCGTTGCTGGTGACGTTGCCGGTCGCGCTCGTCGTTTACTTTACATGGCGCAGAGCGCGCTACTTCGGCAACACCGCTCCTCTGCTGGTCGGCGCGCTTTTTCTTGTGTTGGGACTGGGAAATCCTCATTATCCGGGGCAGGGCTTCTTGCTGATGGCGGTCCCGTTCCTCTTCATCTTCGTTGCGGGGATCGCCGCAGACCTGCTGGAGACGCAACAAAAGGGTTTAGTGGCGGCTTGTCTCTGGGGCCTGTTGTCGGCGAATGCTTTGTGGAATGTGCTGGGTCTGGCAGGGATTAGCCACGGGTAAGACGTGACAACTTTCATTGCAACCGGAAGGCAGTCTTCGGGTTCTAATTGAGTAAGGGAGTGCTTGGGCGATGGGCTGCATTCAGGTGTATGATGGCATGGTGAAGCGGCTGAATCAGTTGCTGGTCGCGGCTTTTGGGGTTTTGTTGCTGGCAGCATCTGCGCCGGCGCAGATTCATGCTGCGCCACCCTCGGTGACTTCCATTGGATTCGGCGGACATCCCTTCAGCGGCATTTTCACCAGCGTGACTTCTCTCGGGCCGCGTGGCTACACTCCCGGATTCAATCCGGCGTTTCCCAATAGCCGGCCGTTTGGATTGTCCACCGGCTTCTTCAACGGCGGATTCCGGCCGCATCACCGGCCGCATGGTCCATTCGGTGGCGGGTACGGGAGTGTCTACGCGGTCCCGTATTTTGTGTATTACGACAATTCTGAGGGTTACGACGAGAACTATCCGCCGGAGGAGCAGTACAACGGCGGACCCACGGTGTTTGATCGCCGCGGCCCAGGTGCAGCCGCCCGGCCACCCGAAGAACCCGCTCCCGAGCGGGAACCGGCTCCCGTTGCTGCTCCTGCCGCCGCCGCGGCCGAAGCCGAGCCGCCCTCGGAGCAACCGGAAACCATTCTGGTTTTCAAAGATGGCCATCAACTGGAGATCGGGAACTATGCGGTTGTTGGAGACACCCTCTACGATCTGACGGAGGGCCATCGCCGCAAGATCGCGCTCGCCGACCTTGATCTGGTCGCCACCGTGAACGAGAATGAAAATCGCGGCATCGACTTTCAGCTTCCAGCTGGCTCGCAAGTGAACTGAGCCATGTTCAAGTGGCCGACCCTCGTCCTACTGTTCGCAGCCTGCCTTCCACTCTCAAATGCGCAGATGGCTCCTTCCACCATGCTGTCCTGGGGCCGGTCGCCTTTGGGCGCACCGGGCGCGTCGGCGAACCGCTCTGTCGCGATGGCGATGCATCCTCGAGGAGCTTTTCGTGGTGGGCGTACGCTGATCTTCGGTGATCCGTTCTTCTACCAGGAAGAGCTACCGGTGTCGCTGGCCTACGATATCCCCTCGGCGAGCGCGGACTTGCAAACTCGGCCCCTCACTGCGCCGGAACCGACTGCCGAGCCCTTGCTCATCGAGTGGCGGGGCGACAGGTTTGTGCGCACAGGCGGGGGCCCCTCCTCTGAGAGCGAAGCTGACTATTCCGAGGCGGCGCAAACACAATCCGTACCGGGTTCCCGGAGCCAGTCTCCGGTCGCGGAGAGGGAAATTTCGCCTGTCGTACTCGTCTATCGGGATGGCCGCAGGAAGGAAGTCTCCGATTACGTGATTACCGGAGGCGCTCTTTACGCCCGCAGTGACTACCCGACAACCGGGGTCTGGACTGAGACCATCCAACTCTCCGCTCTCGACCTGCCCGCCACAGTCAGTCTGAATCAGGCGAGCGGTGTGAAGTTCGTCCTGCCGAGTGGGCCGTACGAAGTCATTACCCGGCCCTAGGAGCACCGGCTCCGCATAGCGGGCCGGCGCCGGATTCGATGCGAGAAGGCGTACCCTGATCGCCATCAAAAGAGCGCCTTTTCATGGTATAATCTTCATTACTTGGATCCCGGTTAACATCTGTTATTACAATCATTTAGCGATCGCTGCAGCGTATCAGAATGCAGATTCCTCGCACCCGCCTTCGGCGTCGCCTGCGGGCGGCTCGGAATGACAATCGCTGACGGCTAAAGCTGAGAGCTATCTATGGCTGACGAACAGAATCCTGAACTTCCCTTAACTCCTCCTCCCGGCGACGGTGGTCCCGGGGCGCTGAATATTCAGCCGGTCAACATCGAAGAGGAGATGCGGCGGTCGTATCTCGACTACTCGATGTCGGTGATCATCGGCCGCGCGCTGCCCGACGTGCGCGATGGGCTGAAGCCGGTGCATCGGCGGATTCTCTACGCCATGCACGACATGGGCATTCTTCACAACCGCAAGTATGTGAAGTGCGCCAAGGTCGTCGGCGAATGTCTGGGCAAATACCATCCCCACGGCGACACGGCGTTATATGACTCGCTGGTACGCATGGCGCAGCCATTCTCTCTGCGTTATCCGCTAGTGGATGGGCAAGGAAACTTCGGCTCGGTCGATGGCGATCCACCGGCAGCGTATCGCTATACCGAGTGCCGTCTGACCCGCATCTCCGAAGAGATGCTCACCGATATCGATAAAGACACGGTCGATTTTGTTCCCAACTTCGACGAATCCACCGCCGAGCCCGTGGTGCTGCCGACGCGCATTCCCAATTTGCTGATCAACGGCTCGAATGGCATTGCAGTGGGCATGGCGACCAACATTCCGCCCCACAATCTGACTGAAATCGTCGATGCCACGATCACCTTGGTGAACAATCCCCACGCCCCGCTGCCCGAAATCCTGAAGTTCGTGCAGGGGCCGGATTTTCCGACGGCCGGAATTATTCACGGCAAAGCTGGAATCCTCGATGCCTACAAGACGGGCCGCGGCCGCTTCATGATGCGGGCGAAAGCCGCCATCGAAAACATCACCAAAGAGCGCCAGGCGATCATCATTACCGAAATTCCCTACCAGGTGAACAAGGCGCGGCTAATCGAACGTATCGCTCAACTGGTCAACGATAAGACCGTCGACGATGTGTCCGACATTCGCGATGAGAGCGACCGCGACGGCATGCGCATTGTGGTTGAGCTGAAGCGCGGCGGCGAACCGCAGCTGGTGCTCAACCAGCTCTTCAAGCACACCCAGATGCAGGAGAGCTTCAGCATGATTCTGCTGGCGGTGGTCAATGGCCAGCCCAAAGAGATGGGGCTGATCCAGGCCATCCAGCACTTCATCGATCACCGCGTTGATGTAGTACGCCGCCGCACCGCTTTCCTGCTGGCCAAAGCCAAAGAGCGCGAACACGTTCTCGAAGGCTACATTAAAGCGCTGGATCATCTGGACAACGTCATCACCATCATTCGCGGCAGCGCCAACCGCGCCGATGCCCGCGACAATTTGGTCGCGTACTTCGCCGGCAAGAAGATCGACATCAACACCAGCGGACGCGCTCCCAAGCAGGACCCAGAGAAGCCGTTCACTACGATCCAGGCGGACGCGATCCTCGAACTGCAATTGCACCGCTTGACCCGGCTGTCGATCGATGAAATCACCAAAGAGTTGAACCTTACCCGCGACAACATCGCCGAGTTCGAGTCGATTCTGGGATCGGAGAAGAAGCTGCGCGGCGTGATCATCAAAGAGCTGGAGGAGATCAAGAAGCAGTACGGCGACGAGCGCCGCACCCGCATCGAAGACGAGGCGGCCGAGATTCAGCTGGAAGACCTGATCGCCGACGAGCAGGTGGCGGTCACGGTGAGCCATGGCGGCTACCTCAAACGCACGCCGATCTCAACCTACCGCATGCAGCGCCGCGGGGGCACCGGCCGCACCGGCATGAAGACGCGCGACGAGGATTTCGTCGAGCATCTGTTCATCGACTCGACCCACGCCTACATTCTTATCTTCACCAACACTGGGCGGGTGTATTGGCTGAAGGTCTATGAGATTCCCGACGTCAGCGCGGCGGGAAAGGGTAAGCACGTGGGCAACCTGGTGGCCCTGCAGCCGGGCGAGACCGTGCGCACCATGTTGACGGTGCGCAGCCTGGAAGAAGAGGGCAAGTACATCTTCTTCGCCACCCGCAACGGCACGGTGAAGAAGACCGAACTCAAAGACTTCTCGCACGTAATGTCGCGGGGAATCATCGCCATCGGCGTCGAAAAAGACGATGAGCTGGTCGGCGTAACGCTCACCGACGGCAATCAGATCGTGTTCCTGGCATCGCACGACGGACAGGCGATTCGCTTCGAAGAAGAAGATGTGCGTCCCATGGGGCGTCCGGCGTTTGGCGTGCGTGGCATGAAGCTCGACGCCAAAGACTACATCGTCGGCATGGCGACGACCCCCAAGCCGGGCGCTGCCCCAACTAAAAAGGCTGCGGAAGGCGAGGACTTGGTGCCGGAGAAGGGCTCCCTGATCCTCTCGGTGACCGAAGGAGGCTACGGTAAGCGTACCCCTGCGGACGAATACCGCCTGCAGGGACGTGGCGGCTCGGGCGTGATCAACGTCAAGACCACGGAGCGCAACGGCAAGGTCGTTGGGATTGCGCAGGTCACCGAGAGCTCTGAAGTGATGCTGATCAGCCAGTACGGGAAAATCATCCGCATGGATTCGAGCACGATTCGCGAATCCGGCCGCGCCGCACAGGGCGTGCGGCTCTTGCAGCTCGAGCCAGGCGACCGCGTAGCGGCAGCGGTGGTGATCCCGATCGAAGAGGAGACGAATGGGGGTACGCTGATTCAGTAGCGGCAAGAATCGCCACGGATTTTCGCGGATGAACACGGATACGACAACATAGTCCACTGGCGCGGACAGGAGCGTCCGCGCCACACAACCAATGGTTCCGTTACCTTCGTAAGTTTCCCCTCCCGTTCTCCCTCTGCTGCAATACCCTCACAGAGACTTCTGCTCGGGGAGCGGCTCATGAATACGTCCAGTCTGATCTACATTGGGGTACTGGTTGTACTTTGGCTGGTGATCAAAGTCGCGCCGAAACTTTTCGTCCGCCAGGTGGCGCAGGTAGCCTTCAAGCAAGTCGGCGAAAAGGCCTTAGCCAACGTCCCAGAGCAGATCCAGCTGACCAAAATTGCCTTCCCGCAATGGAAGGATGAAGCCGCCATGCAGCAGCAGGTGCCTCCGCTCCTGCGCGCCGGCTTCAACGACCTGGGCGGCTATACGGTCGACAAGATGCCTGGCGTGATGGTACGGATCCTGTTCCAGCCGCAGACCTACGTAGCAGCACATATCTTCGAGCATCCCAAGGCCGGCAGCTGGATCGAGCTGGCCACACGCTACACCGACGGTGGCAGCGATTTTCTGACCAACATGCCCGACCAGGGCATTCAGCCGCCACCTTTTGTGCGCACCGCCCGCGCCGCTAAGGGCACGCCCACCGATGCTCTCTACCAGCAGCACCTCAAGCAACGCCAGCCGAATGGAATTAAGCCCGTAAGTTCGAATGACGTGGCCCACGAATTCGAAGACTCCTACATGCGCTACATGGTCTGGAAGAACAACAAAGGACTGTCGGCGCAGGAAGTGGCTACGGTCGCGCTGAAGTGGGCCAAGGCAAAGGGCGCCGGCGCCGGACAGTCCTGATCATCAGAGCCCATCCTGAGCTGCAGGAATCAACCCTAGCTTCTAGCTACAACTCTGCTAAAATGCACCGCTGCCAATGGCCCAGCACCTCGCCTTGCGCGGAGGTAGAGTTTGCAGGGAACGATGATGTCGTATGGCCTGACGCTCACACCCTGGCTGGAGCGTGCAGGCAAGCTCTTCCCCAAGGTAGAGGTCGTTTCGCGCCGGCCGGACAACTCCATCCATCGTTCCACTTACGCCGATCTCTATCGGCGGGCGCGTGCCCTGGCGGCAAGCCTGCAGCAGGCCGGACTGAAGAAGGGCGACCGGGTCGCCACCCTGATGTGGAACCACTCGACCCATCTGGAGGCTTACTTCGGCATACCAGCCGTCGGCGGTGTCGTGCACACACTCAATCTCCGGCTGCATCCTGACGAGCTCGTCTACATCGCCAACCATGCCCAGGACCGCTGGCTGATCGTGGACAACATCCTGCTTTCTCTCTACCAGAAATTTGCCGACAAAGTGAAGTTCGAACGCGTAGTGGTCGTGCCCTTCTGTGGCGAGACCTCGTGCTCCAAGTACGAGAACTACGAGTCATTTCTGGGGCAAAGCAGCGGAGCTCCGAGCTACGCGGATTTGCATGAAGACGATGCCGTCGCCATGTGCTACACCTCGGGCACCACAGGCAAGCCGAAAGGTGTGGCGTATTCGCATCGTGCCATCGTTCTTCATTCGCTTTCGATTTCGCTGCCCGATAACTTCGCCATGTCGCGGATGGACACCGTCCTGCCCGCCATGTCCATGTTTCATGCCAACGCTTGGGGCATGCCGCACGCCGCGGTGATGAACGGCAGCAAGCTGGTGTTTCCCGGACCAAACTTGCAGCCGGAAGCGCTACTTGACCTGCTGACGAGCGAAAGAGTCACCCTGACTGGCGCCGTGCCCACGGTCTGGCTGGGAGTGATTGATTGCCTGGAGCGCGATCCTGATCGCTGGAAGCTGCAAGATGGATTGCGCATTATCGTGGCTGGGTCGGCGTGTCCGGAGAGTCTGTTTCGCCGCTTCGACAAATTCGGAGTCCAGGTAATCCAGCCATGGGGGATGACCGAAACCACACCAATCGCGACGACTTGCACGCTCAAGCCAGAGATGTCGGGATGGACGGAGGATCAAAAATACGAAGTGCGCGCCAAGCAAGGTTTACCCTCGCCGCTGGTGGAGATGCGTGCGCACGGCAACGACGGAGAGATCCCCTGGGACGGCGAGACCTTCGGAGAACTGCAGGTCCGCGGGCCATTCATTACTGAGCGCTACTACAACCTGCCGGAAGAACAGGACAAATGGACCGCCGACGGCTGGCTGCGCACGGGTGACGTGGTGACAATCGATCCCGAAGGCTATATGAAAATCACCGACCGTACCAAAGACCTGGTGAAGTCGGGTGGCGAGTGGATCAGCTCGGTCGATCTTGAAAATGCGCTCGTCGCGCATCCTGCCGTGAAAGAGGCTGCGGTGATCGCGGTTCCGCACAGCAAGTGGCAGGAGCGGCCCCTGGCCTGTGTTGTCCTTAAGGACCGGATTCAGGTATCGAAAGAAGAGTTGCGGGAGTTCTTAACCAGCAAGTTCGCGAAATGGCAACTGCCGGATGATTTTGTTTTTGTTGACGAGCTGCCACACACCTCCACCGGCAAGCTTCTCAAGGCGAAGCTGCGCCAGCGATTTAACAGCTTCGATTGGCAACAGTAGCCCCCCGTCCAGTTTTCTGGACAGCGTTTCCTTCGTCTGTCCAATTTTCTTGACGTTGGGTCACCGAGTCACTCGGCCCCGTGACACTTATCACTGACCGCTACCGCCAGTACGCCATAATGTTTGCGAAATTGCGCAACTGTCTTCAAACAACCGTTGCGCCCAGCGCGTCCCCCGATTTTTTGTTGCGCTACTTCCAGTAATGTGGTGGCCCCGCCACCGCGATGTTTCAAAACTTTATCGAGAAAGGAAATCAGGACCATGAAACGGTTACTGATGCTTTCCCTGACCATCGCCCTCCTGGTGGTGTCGGGTGGGAAAGGAATCGCTAGCGTACCACCGGCAGGATCGAGCTATACGCTGGTGGCGTGGAGTGAGCTCGGCATGCACTGCATCGACGGCAAGGACTACAGGGTCTTCTCCGTCCTGCCGCCCTTCAACACTGTTCACGCACAACTCTTCAAAAAAGGTGAACCGCCCGTGCCCGTCACCAGCGGCGTCACCATCACCTATCAGGCAATGCCGGACCTGAACGGATCGATGAACTCCAACAGCTCCAAGAAGACCAATTTCTGGACCTGGGTGGGGAAGCTGTTTCTGGCGACGCCCCCTCCCGACACGGGCCTTGCCGGCTACAAGACGCAGAGCAAGGTGCCGCAGCAGATGACCTACAACGCCCCGTTGGGATATTGGGAGGCGGTTGGAATTCCCACGGTGCCCTACGACGACAAAGGGAAGTTTAATCCCTTCCCGATGGCGGCGGTGGTGGCCAGAGATCAGAGCGGAACCGTTCTGGCGATCGCGAAGATCGTACTTCCCGTCAGCGATGAGATGACCTGCAGCAACTGCCACGCATCCGGTTCGGATGCGGCAGCAGAGCCGGCCGGGGGTTGGGTGAACTATCCGGATCCCGCTCGGGACGTGAAAGGCAACATCCTGAAGAAGCACGATGATCGTGTCGACATTACTCCGTATCTGGGCCAGCTGCAGGCCAACGGCTGGAATTACAAATCGACGCTTTTGAAAACCGTTACCTCCGGCACCCCGGTGCTTTGTGCGGCCTGCCACAGCGACAACGCACTTGCGCTACCGGGCCTGCCCGGAATTGGTTCTCTGTCCAGCGACGCGCACCTGTTGCACGGGCCACAGATCAATCCCGCGACCGGTCTTCCGCTCGACCAGAATCCGGATGACCTGAACTCCTGCTATTTGTGTCATCCGGGACCGATCACGAAATGCAAGCGCGGGGCCATGAACCAGACCCCTTGCCAGAACTGCCATGGCACGGTCAGCCACGTTGGGGATCCGGCACGCAATCCGTGGTTCATCGAGCCGGCTTGCCAGATGTGCCACAACAACAGCCAGCGCTACAGCAGCGCGTTCGACAACAATGGCCTGTGGCGTCAGACCACCGACCAGACCTTTGCCACCAATCCCGATGTGCCCATCCAGGGAGCGGACCTCTATCGCTTCAGTATGGGACACGGATCGGTGTACTGCGGCGCCTGTCACAATTCGCCGCACGCCGAGTTCCCCAGCCTGCAGGCAAACGACAACGTCTACCCGATCGCGCTGCAGGGATACGCGGCGAAGATCACCGAGTGCAACGTCTGCCACACCAGTCTCACTGCAACCCCCAACGGTGGTCCTCACGGGATCCACATCATCGGACAAGCCTGGGTGAACGCCCACCCTGACTATGTCGACCGGCACGGTCATCAGGCTTGCGCCTACTGTCATGGCGCAGACTATCGGGGACTGGCGCTGTCCGAGGCCAAAGTTTCCCGGACCTTCACCGGCGAGGGAGGCGGGAAAAAGACATTCCCCGCCGGCCATCAGTTCAACTGCTATGACTGCCACAACGGGCCTAACGGAGGAGGTTAGACCTAGGTGGGCAGCCACAGGCGGCACAGGTTTTGTGCCGCCTGTTTTGTGCTGAGCTAGAAAAGCTTGAAGTGGATGGTCAGATACTTCTTGGGATTCTGGCGGATGGCTTTGATCAGATCCCGTGTTTCGGTCAGCAATCCATTGGTGTTGTTGTAGAGGGAAGGATCCTGGAACAACTTGCCGACCGTGCCTTCCCCGGCATGCATCTTGTCGGTCAAGTCCGAGAGCTTGGTCATGGTGTTCTTCAGCTTGGCGGCGAACTCCTGGTCGCGGGCCATCACGCCTAGCGCGCCTTTGCCGGCATTCACGTCTTCGGTCAGGGCCTTCACGTTGGCAATGGCCTGGTTGGCGTTGTTATAGAGCGTTTCGTCTTTCAGGAACTTGCCCGCAGTCCCTTTGCCCGCGTTGAGATTGTCGATGATGGCATTCAGCTTATCGATAGTCTGGTTGGCGTTGTTATAGAGCTTGTCGTCCACCAGCAGCTTTCCGATGCTGCCTTTGCCCTTGGAGACGTCCGTCACCAGGCCCTGGAACTGCGCCACCGTCGAATTGAGCTGATTGTAGAGAGCGGGATCGTAGATCAGTTTGCCGATCGATCCCTGGCCGCTTTCGACGAACGCGATGATGCGGTCCACACGTTTGAGCAGCGCGTCCAGGTTCTGCAGCGTGCTCTGGCTGGCACGGACCACGTCCTCAATCTGGGGAGTATCGCGCGTGTTCAGGACATCGCCTTCTTCGACGGTCGGCCCCTTGGCCACGGAGCTGTCGATGTCAATGTAAGTTTCACCCAGCACGCCGGCGGTGGATAAGAGGGTGACGGAGTCCTTGTGCAGGTTGGCGAGGTACTTGGTACTGACTTTCAGGGTCACTTCAACCGGCGTCAGCTTACGGCTGGAGTCCGCCACTACCCGAATCCTGCTGACGTTGCCGATGTCGACGCCTTGCAGCCGCACCGGTGCGCCCTCGCGCAGTCCGCCAGCGTTATCGAAATAGGATTTCAGGATGATCTTGCGGGTGAGAAGACCGCCGGTGCCGCTCATCAGCATGATCAGGACAGCCAGCGTGATACTGGCCACAATCACGGTAATCCCGACCTTGAGCTCGGACCATCTCAGCTGCTTTTGGCTAGGCACTGGCTCTCCCTAGCAGCGTCATGCACGGTTCTCCTGAAGCACCCTCTCGCAGATGAATGCCAGCATGATAGCAGACTGCCGACTTTCCCTCATGCAGCCTCTTGCGCGAGCCTCGTCCAAAACAGCATGGCTAGAAGGTAGGCGGCCGCTCCACAGGCCAGCGTAGCCTTGAGACCGTACTGAATGGCCAACATGATCGCCAGCACCGAGCCAAGCACGCTGGAGCCGGCATTCAAGGCCCAGGCCCACTCCACAGCGTTCTCACGATTTTCGTCGTTCTGGCCGGCAGGAAACTCGGGCGCGGGTAGACTGGCGAGGGCGCGCAGCCCCGTGGGAAAAGGCATGCCCATGGCAAAACCCAAAGGAACCAGCAGTAGAGCGCTGGTAAGCAGTTTGACCGGAAACGCTAACCCGACCAGTCGATTCAGCAGGGGCGGAAGAATCAGTACGTAAAACACAAGGGCTGCGACGATTCCTGCCAGGGGAAACACGACTCTTTGAGCCTGGCCCAGCCAGCGACGCGAATCCAGACTACCCGTTCCGCTGGAAAGCAGCAGCAGAAAGACCACTACAGTCAAAGCGTAGGTGGGGTGGCCGAGGAAGAGTACGAAACGCTGGATGAGCGCTACCTCTACCAGAATGTAGCCCAATCCCACTAGAACGAAGTAAATCAGGGGCATGACGGGCTGTCTCTTGCCGCCGTGCATAAGCAGCGGGAGTGCCAGAAAGAGCAGAACCGCAGCCAACGAAATCAGCAGCACCATGGCCAAAACAGCGACTCCGAGGTTGACTTTCCAGTCGATTCCCTGATTCAGGCCCTCGGAGTGCAGAATCTGGCTAAGCTTGAGCGTGAAGAAGAAAAAGGGTGCGTTGTCGTTCACCGGCGCCACGTTGTAGGGATACGTTCTCGCGAATGCTTTGGGATCGTTGCTCGCGATCAATGCTGAGAACGGATTGCTCTTTGGGTCTGAGGGACGGTACAGAGCCACCAAGTCTGGGTTGCTCTCCAGATGAGCCTGAACAGCTTGTTCCTCTTCGGCGGTGAACGCGCTCTTCTTGGCCAATACGACGACAGCTATGCCGTCTTCGTCCAGCTCCCCTTCCGAGGCCACGATGAAATTTCTGGCGGGGTTGGCGACGCCGATCTGGTGCAGCGCCTCCATCGCTACCGAGACCACGCGGAGGGCCTCGCGGGGCTGGCGGAACTCCCAGCGGGTGATGGCGACCAGACCGTCGGGCTTCAGATGTTCGAAGTACTCGCGGAAGGCCTCCGCGGTATACAAGCTGTTCTCACTCAAGGCGAACGCCCCGGCGGCGGTTGAAGCCCAGGTATCGACCAGCGTCATCTGCACCACGTCGAAATTCCTGGCCGAGTTGCGGATGAACGACCGTCCGTCGGTTACGTGGATCTCTACTTCAGGACGTTCGTAGAGATGATGCGAATAATCCGCGTAGCGCCCGCGCATCACGGTATTGGCAATGATGGGATTGATCTCAATACCGGTAACGCTGGGGCTACCATTGACCAAGGCGCGCAACACGTCCACCCCTCCGCCTGGGCCGATGATTGCGTAGTCGCCGTGAGGCCTGAGCACATTCGCCAGGGCGGGCGGCGCAGCCATCAAGTTTCTCTGCCATTCCGCACCGAGCAAATGCTCGAGGTCGGCATTCATGATGTAGGTCGACGCGTCCGCATCGATGACAATGGCCTTACCGCCTCCCTGGGTGTCGACCTCTACGCGCGAGATCGCATTCCAGCGGGCGAATTCGACCCAGGACCGGTCGCGCAACACACCCTTGGCATAAACGACGTCAAACCATTGCCCGGAGTGATTGGCGAGGATCATGAGGATGAGTGCGACGCTCAGGACGACCGCAAATCTTCGCGAAAGCGACCCCACCCCCCACACAACGCCTGCTGCCGCTGCCATCGCTCCAGCGAAGAGCACAGTGTTGGGCCCGCCCAGCCAGTTCAGGAGAGGTACAACCGCCAGGCACGCCAAAGCGCCTCCCGCCAGGTCTGCCCCGTAGAGCCGCGTGATGTGGGTGGTGTGGCGGGCGAAGAGGGCGGAAAACTGCACACCCGTAAGAAAAAACGGCAGCGCCGAGACGAGGTAAATCGCGGTCAGACGAAGAAAGTTCGCGCGCGACAGTTCCAGTGAGACCGGGATGTGCAGCACGACCGCCAGCACGATGGGTAGGGCCAGCGCGTTGAGGTTGCATAGAACAGCCAGAAGACCGCGCGTGGAAAACTGAGCCAGCCATCCTTTCCTGAGATACGCAAACACTCCTCCCGAACCCAGTCCAAGAAGCGCAATCGAAATCGCCAGGAAGGCGAAGTGATAAAACAGGACCACCGAGAAGAGCCGCGTCAGCGCGAGTTCCAGCAAAAGAGCCGCAAAGCTGCTAAGGGCGAGACCGGCAAGCAGGCGGCCAGGTTGAGCTTCGTCCCGGGTAAAGGTGGGGACTTTCAGGGAGTTCTCAGTCGTGACGGGCATGGATGGTTCTTTCAGGAATGCGAAGTTTAACAGAACTCATGTCATCCGAACCCGGCTTTAGCCGGGGAGCGATCTACGACGCTTCGCGGTGCTCGGGCGCTTGTCAGGATAGCCAACAGGCGACAGACGCAGCCCCCTCTTGTCGTAAGCTTCCTCGTTTGGGATGACCTGTGGCTTAGTCCTCCAGGATCACCTGTGCCATCGCGAATTCTTTCGTGTGAGTCAGCGAGAGGGCCACACGCTTGACTCCCAACTTAGCCGCGAACTCCGCCGCTTTGCCGTGAAGAATCAGTGTGGGCCGGCCTCCCGGCATGCGGCTGACTTCCAGGTCTTTCCACGTGACCCCATGGTTCCAGCCGGTGCCGACAGCTTTCATCCCGGCCTCTTTAGCGGCGAAGCGCGCGGCGTAGCGTTCCACCCGGTTGGCCTTGGCGTCGCAGTAGCGCCTCTCGCCTTCGGTGAAGATTCGTTGCAGAAATCGCTCGCCGAAGCGGCGGATCGATTCAGCGATGCGCGGCACTTCTGCGATGTCGATGCCGGTTCCGACAATCATGCAGTCAAGGTAGCACAGCAGAGCTGTCTGGTCGCCCTCGTGCTGGGAAGGCAGGTTCCTCGAACTTTGCTTGGAATAACAGAGGAGAAGGAAATCTACAGAAGCCTGTCACCGCGATAGATGACCTGGCCATCGACCAGCCGCGCCTCCGCTGTGAGTTTGTGCGACTAGGGAGGCCGACAGTCGTCGATGTGCAGCACCTCATGTCCGTGGGCGACCAGCCAGTCCGAAACCAGCATGCGATGGCAGTGGAAGTACACACGTTCAGCGCACATGTAGGCGGTGCGCAAATGTTCCGCCAGTTCGATCAGTTCGGAAGCATTCTTCTGAAATTCCTCGGTCAGCATGTAATCCGCGTAGTCTCGGAAGCTCTGGCTTCGCATCGCGAGATGGGGAGAGTCATCTCGGATCTTCTTGCGCATGCCGCCTAGCCCCTTCATCCAGACGTATCGAATTCCGGCCAGGGGCAGGCCCTTCTCCAGAGATTCGCGATTGAAATGGGGCAAGCGGCGGGAGACCGGAAACTGGCGGATGTCGACCAACGTTTCAATTGAGTGCGTCCGCAGCGCATCGATCAGCTCTTCGAGGCTGCGGGTGGAGTGGCCGATAGTGTACAGGAATGCCACGGATTGCAGATCTAAGATCCGAAACTCAGCAGAGCTTTTGTTTTGAAATCGCAACCTAAAATCTGCAATCTAAAATCTTCATTCCGAGATCAATCCGCCAGCCGCTGCAAGGCCAGGATGACCGCTTCGTCCTGCTCGGGAAATACAGTTCGCAGATCCAATAGCACCCGCCCTTCTTCCACACGGGCAATCACCGGAGGATCAAAAGCGCGCAACCGTTCCAACGCCTCATCCGCGCTCCACCCTTCGCAGGTCAACGCCAACAAGCGCGTGGGTAGTACGGCTGAAGGCGCTGCTCCGCCGCCGATCACCGACTCGCCATCGACGATCTCAACCGCCAATTTGGGCGATCGTACTTGGTCCGCCACTGTCGCCGCCCGCCGGCCAACCTCTTCCTTTCGCATCCGCATCAGGCACAACGCGGGAATCGAATCGTGGTCTCCCTTGACATACGCTAACAGGGTGGCTTCCAGGGCCGCGTACGTGAGCTTGTCGACCCGCAGGGCGCGGAACAGGGAGTTGGATCGCATGCGCGTGATCAGGTCGCTACGACCGCTGAGCATGCCCGCCTGGGGGCCGCCCAGCAGCTTGTCGCCGCTATAACTGACCACATCCACGCCCGAGCGCAACCTGTCCAGAACGCTGGGCTCGCCGCTGATGCCGAATGAATCCAGTTCCACCAGCGCCCCGCTGCCCAGATCTTCCATCAACGGAATATTTCGTTTATGCGATAGAGCAACCAGCTCTTCGACGTGCGGCTGCTCGGTGAAGCCCTTGATCTCGAAGTTTGAACGGTGTACCCGCAGCAGGAGCCGGGTCTTTTCGGTCATCGCACGCTCGTAGTCGCTGATGCGGGTGCGATTGGTGGTGCCGACCTCGCGCAGGATGGCATTCGATTTCGCCATTACGTCGGGAATGCGGAACGAGCCACCGATTTCGACCAGTTCCCCACGCGAGACGATAACTTCGCCGCCCTCCGCCAGGGAATTCAGTGCCAGCAGGACCGCGGCGGCGTTGTTGTTAACCACGATGGTGGAGATGTCTGGCCTCCTCCCCCCGGGGGTCAGCAGCTTGCGAAACAGCTGGTCCACATGGACATCGCGCTTGCCGCGTTCGCCAGTGCTCAGGTCAAACTCGAGGTTCGAATAGGTAGGGGTGGCCTCACAGACCCGTTCCACCGCGGCTTGCGCTAAAGGCGCCCGGCCCAGGTTGGTGTGCAGGATTACACCCGTGGCATTGATGACTGGGAGGAGCGAATATCTGAGGGATTGCCGCAGCCGGCGTTCCACGGCGGCGTTAATTCCGGTAAGCGCAAGGTCGAGGCCGGCCGCATCCATTCGCCCGGAGGCAATTTCCTCCCGCAGAGCGGCGATGACTGCGCGTGCCGCGTCGACGACCGCCGCCTGCCCGTCCTGCAACGCCAACGATGCCAACTCGTTTCGGTGGACCAGTTCATCCACCGACGGCAGCTTGCGGTACAGGTCGGCCTTGGACTCGATCTTCACCGGGGTTGATTATCCCATTCCGCCGGGGAAACTCCCAAGTCAAGGCCGACCTCTTCATAAACCGCGATCAGTGGCCCACGATCTGGCCCTTCAACGGCGCGATGGCCCCAACCACTTCCTGTTGCAGATTGGCAGGCAGTTTGAACTTGTTCAGCGTGTCCCCCAGGGTCTTCACCGCGATGGACCAGTCCTGCTCGGTGATGCCCAGGCCGGTGTGCGCCGTGACCATGTCTCGACCTGTGTATCTGCAGGGACCGCCTGTGGCTACACAGAGGAAGTCCACCACATGCTGCCGTACGCGCGTCTTTGAGTCGGTGCTCAGGCCGATGAAGAATCTGCCTTCCTGCGGGTCGGTCGCCAGTCGTCCCAGGAAATCGTCAGTCACCGCGGCAAGGGCGTCGTACCCGCCTACACGCTTGTAAAGCGAGTCCTGCGCCGGCTGGGACTGGGCGTTCGGCACCGGCTGGGCGACAACTGCCAGGTTAGCGGCGGGCGCCCCCAAGACCAGGGCCAGTAACAGTAACTGCTTGAAATCTCGTAACATAGTGATATCGTCTCCTCGATTTGTGATTTCAACGGCTGCAAATGTGTTTTGCGCTGCTGACTACCGGGGTACGAGCGGGGCTGCCACTTTGGATTTCCAATTCTGCGCATTGGACTCCCCCCGCGAGGGCGCACGCTGACTTCCGCTGTTGACAGTTCCGGCGGCTAGGCGGTACCGTTTCTTGTCGTGCCCTTCCGAAAGATCAGTCCCGCGGCGTGGGTGGTTCTGCTCAGTACCCTGGCAGTCATGCTGCTGATCGTCATTCTCCCGGACGTCGACCTGCTGGATACGGCGTTCCACCGTAACACTTCTCCTCTTAGCATTCACGCGCGGTATACCAGCGCGCCGGCGGCGGTAACGTCGGTTCCCGCCCTGCACGGCGTTCGCGCCGCTGCGCCACAGAGTTTTTCTCGGCATGGAGAATTTGCAGTCGGAAGGACCCACGGTCTCACGACTGCTTTCGATAGTCCTCTGCGCTGCTAGCGCCCTCCAGGTTTCCCGCTGCCGACTGGCGCTTTTGCGCTGGCTCTGGGGCTAAGAACCCGGGCTGGGGCGCTCGGAAACAGTGAGCCAGCGAATGAACCGCCAGCCTCCCGGACCCTTTAAAACCAACTGGGACCCGGGCAGCGATACTCACCCTGATCAGATAACTCACCCTGAAGTAGTGGCAGGAGACTGTCACTCTGTGTGTGTGCCGGGACGTATGTTCCCGCATACGTTGACTCTTGCGCCCGTGCTTGGGCGGGCGCAAGAGCACAACTAACCCACCTCGACAAGCCCGTAGCTCTTCTGCCAGCGCGAGCGCATGTGCCGCAGGGCCTTATTGATTTCCTCTTGAGAAATTTCAGCGTTGGGTCCGGCCAAAACCGCGGCAGCTTCGCGCTTGGCGAGCTCGAGCAACTGGCGGTCGCGGATCAGGTTGGCCACCTGGAAGCTGGGCAGTCCCGCCTGGCGGGTGCCGAAGAATTCCCCCGGCCCACGTAGCTCCAGGTCGAGTTCGGCGATCTGAAAGCCGTCGCTGGTGCGCACCATGGCGTCCAGCCGGCGCTCGCCATCTTCAGAAATTTTGCCGCCGGTCATCAGCACGCAATAGGATTTGGCCGCGCCGCGCCCGATCCGCCCGCGAAGCTGGTGAAGTTGCGCCAAGCCGAAGCGTTCCGCGTGTTCAATGACCATGACTGACGCATTGGCCACGTCCACGCCGACTTCGATCACCGTAGTCGAGACCAGGATGTCCAATTCTCCTTTTTGGAACAGCCGCATCACCTGATCTTTCAGATCCGGATCCATCTTCCCGTGCAGCAAGCCGACGCGCAATTGGGGGAAGATGCGCAGGCTGAGTTCCTTGTACATCTTGATCGCAGCCTTAAGCTCGCGTTCCTCGTTCTCCTCGATCACCGGGTAAACCACATACGCCTGATGCCCAGTCGCCACTTGCTTGCGCACGAAGTCCCAGACCTCATCAGACCGGTCGTCGGCAACGCGCCGGGTAACGATAGGAGTGCGTCCGGGCGGCATTTCGTCGATCACGCTGACATCAAGGTCTCCATAAAGGGTGAGGGCGAGCGTGCGCGGGATCGGAGTAGCGGTCATGACCAGCACGTCGGGCTCGCCGTCCTGGCTATGCCCCGGGTCCGCTTTCTTTTTCATGAGCTTGAACCGCTGCAGAACGCCAAAGCGGTGCTGCTCGTCGACGACGACCAGCCCCAGCCTGCCGAACTCTACCTTCTGCTCGATGAGCGCATGCGTCCCGATCACCAGCTGTGCCTTGCCTTGTGCGATG
>Ga0335082_10000934_pt1 | contig 30704 bp, 21 predicted proteins | sample Lox_Sample_41_FD_206718 | JGI IMG/M metagenome (GOLD analysis project Ga0335082, IMG submission 206718) | Soil microbial communities from Loxahatchee National Wildlife Refuge, Florida, United States - Lox_Sample_4.1 | ecosystem: Environmental > Terrestrial > Soil > Wetlands | place: USA... | reverse complement strand
CGCGGCGGCCACGTCGTGCGGCTCGGTGGCCAGGATCCGGTCCTGCTCGTCGAAGAACCGCTTGTAGACCGCCAGGTCGTAGGAGAGGTCGGCGACGTGGGCCCGGAACTCCTGCCGGATGTGGGCCTTCTGCGCGAGGACGACGGGGACGTTCTCGAAGTAGCCGCGCAGGTCGGCCACCCGCCCCTCCTGCACCAGCGCGCGGCAGTCGTAGAGGTGCTCGGTGAAGACCAGCCGCCCCCGGCCGCTCCGCCCGGCGGCGGCGAAGCGGGCCGGCCCGAGCCGCACCGGCCCGCCAGCCAGCTCCACCGAGAGCCCGGCGAGCTCCGTCCCGTCCGCGAGCTCCGCCCCGCCCTCGAGCTCCGCCACCAGCGAGAGCCGGCTGGCGAGGGCGAGCGAGGCGCGCAGCGGTCCGCCCGGCGCGTCCAGGACGCCCCGGAGCCGCTCCGCCTCGAGGGGCGCGCGCTCACCGGCCGCGGACGGCGACACTGCCATCGAGGGTCTCGAAGGTGCGGAGCGCGCTGAAGGAGAGCGCCTGCCACTTGCGGGCCAGGCTGTACTCGAGGGCGATGGGGACCCCGGCCTTGCGCGCCGCGTCGATGGCCTTCACCACCGGGGTGAAGGTGGACGAGTTCATGTACTCGAGGGCGGTGAAGTCGAGCACCAGCCGCACCCTCGCCACCCGGGCGCGCTCCAGCACGTCGTCCAGCACCGGGACCAGGAAGCGCCCCGGCTCCCGGTCCGCGCTCTTGCCGTGCCAGACCACGCGGACCTCGCCCGCGCCCTCCTCCACGTCGAGCGCGAGGTCGCCCTCCTCGAAACGCTTCACGACGTCGCCCATGAGGCCTCTCCTTCGCGCCGGTAGACCGCCGACACCGCGAGCACGTTGGCCGCGTCCACGTAGAAGTCGAGGGCGCAGCGTCCCTCGTAGGCGATGCGGGTGAGGCCGAGCCCGCTCTGCCCGTGCGCGTAGGGCTGGGCGGAGACCGCCTTGAGCCGCTCGACGTAGGCCTCGAAGGGATCCTGGAAGCTCCGGATCCACTGGACCGTCTGGTCGAAGCGGCGCAGGTGCGCGTCGTCCACGCCGACCTTGCTCCGCACCTCGACGGTGACCTCGTCGCCGTCCAGCCAGACCTGGAGCTGGACCGAGTCGCCCGGGCCGAAGGCCCCGTACTTGACCGCGTTCTCGAGCAGCTCCTGCGAGACCATGGCGAGCGCGTAGGCCTCGTCCGGCCCGAGCCCGGTCCGCTCCAGCACCGCCCGGCTCGGCGCCCAGACCGCCCGCACCGCTCCCCACTCCGGGGGAACGGTCAGCTCGAGGACGCTCTTCTCACGCGCTTCTCGGTTGAAGCTCATCGACGCCCCCGCCACCTCTGTGCAGGGATTCTAGTATGTGCTCGGCGGCCTCAGGAAATAGGGGGCGAAGGTAGGGCTACCGGCACCCACGGTAGAGGCCGGGGTAGGAGATCCCGTGTGAGGATCGGCACCTGGAACGTGAACGGGATCCGCGCCCGCGAGGCGCAGGTCCGGGACTGGCTGGAGCGCGAGCGGCCCGACGTGGTCTGCCTCCAGGAGATCAAGGCCCCGCCCGCGAAGATCCCGCCGGCGCTGCAGGATCTGGAGGGCTACTGGTGCCTCTGGCACGGGGAGACCGCCTACTCGGGCGTCGGGCTCCACGTCCGGCGGGAGGTCGCCCCGGAGCGCCCGGCCTTCGCCCACCCCCCGTTCGATCACGAGACCCGCATCGTCAGCGCCGAGGTGGGTGGCGTCACCTTCGCCTCGGTCTACGTGCCCAACGGCGGGAAGGACTTCCCGGCCAAGCTCCGCTTCCTCGAGGCGCTCGGCTCCTGGGTGGCGGAGCTCCGGGCGGCCGGCCGGCCCCTGGTGCTGTCGGGTGACCTGAACGTGGCGCGCACCGACCAGGACGTCCACCCCAAGGAGCGCAAGGCGGGCGCCGTCGGGCAGCGCCCCGACGAGCGGGCCCTCCTCGAGCGGATCCTCTCGCACGGGATGGTCGACCTCGGCCGCGCGCTCCACCCGGACGACGACGGGCTCTTCACCTGGTGGGCGCCCTGGCGGAACCTCCGCCAGCGGAACATCGGGTGGCGGATCGACTACGTCCTGGCGAGCGAGCCGCTGGCGCGGGGCGTCGAGCGGTGCGCGGTCCTCGCCCAGTTCGGCACGAGCGATCACGCGCCGGTGATGGTGGACCTCCCCTGATGCGCGGCGGTTTGCCGCATTATCGCTGACCTAAACGTTCGCTCCGCAAGCCCGCGGTCCGGCGGGGTTTCCCGTTGACGCCCCAATCGCTGCGACTCGTTGTCGCGATCCGGTGTTCGAACGTCCGGCGCCGTTCCAAATGGCCCGAGGGCTCTGCTAGCCTGCGAAATCACTCCGATCCCACCGGATTGCCGCAGGACGCGGCAACCCGTTCCAGCCCCCAGGGGTATAGCCATGCCGACCGCCGCCGCCCAGACGCAGGCCGAGTCGCTCCGCACGCTGCCGGGCGACGACGTCCGCCAGATCATGTGGCGCTTCACGGACCGTTACGACCTCCAGATGCTGGTCCAGGCCGCCCGCTCCGTGGCGCGCGGGCCGGTGGCGCGGCTGGTGGCGAACGGCGGGCGGAACGACCACGAGTGGACGCCGGAGAAGAACGAGCTCCTGGCGGCGTACGACGCCGCGGGGATCACCGGGGTGATGATGGAGCCCGAGCAGGGGGGCTTCATCTCCGGCCCGAAGAACCTGGCCCTCTCCCTCACCGCCTTCGAGCTCGCCTGGGTGGACGCAGGGGCGGCCACCGGTGCCCTGGCCGGCTTCCTCGGCCTCTCCCCCATCCACGAGCGGGGGACGCCCGAGCAGGTGCAGCGCTACATGAGCCTGGCCGCTCCGGCCAAGCCGGGCGAGGACCGCAAGCCCTGGCGGGCCGCCTTCGCCCTCACCGAGCCCATCCCCTACGTCGGCGTGGACACCGGGATGCTCTCCGGGAAGGTGCGGATCGCCGAGTGGAAGGAGGGCCAGGAGCCGATGCTCCAGGTGGAGAAGCGGGGCCGCTTCATCACCAACATGGGCTTCGCCAACTTCGTCACCGCCGCGGTGGACTCCGGCGATCCCCGGATCAAGGGGAGCTGCCTGGTGATCCTGGAGGAGGGGGATCCGGGCACCTTCGACCGCGGCTCGGTCACCAAGAAGCTCGTCCACCAGCTCTCCTCGACCAGCGATCCCATCTTCAGCCTGCGGGTCCCCGCCTCCCGGATCGTGGGCGGCTACACCGTCAAGGACGGCGTGATCGTCCCCCACATCGACCACTCCTCGGTGATCGAGGCGGTCTTCCGGCGCACGCGGGTCCCGGTGGGGGTGATGACCTCGGCCAAGCTCCTCTCCGCGGTCGAGCCCATCATCCGCTACCAGCGGCAGCGCTTCCGCGGCGCCGAGCAGGCGGCTCCCGGGTCCGTCCGGTACGAGCTCGGCATCCAGCAGCGCGAGGACGCCCTGCACCGGCTGGCGGAGGTCTGGGCGGCCGGCGAGGCGGGGGCCTCGCTCGGGTTCCAGGCGGCGCGGCTCTTCGACGAGCTCGACCCGCTCGAGCGGAAGAAGGACGCCCTCCTCGCCGCCCAGGGCATCAGCGGGATGAAGGCGACCATGAAGTGGATGAAGATGATGGAGCGGAGCTGCCTCGAGTTGCTCGAGCTCCGCGCCCGGCCCCGGGGGGAGAAGGACGAGGCCAGGCTCCGGGCCCTGGAGGCGGACGAGATGGTCCGCTTCAGCCTCCTCGACTCCGAGGCCAACGTCCTCTGCCCGGCCGCCAAGCTCTGGAACACCGGCCACGGCGCCACCATGATGCGCGAGGCGGTCTCGCTCATGGGCGGCTACGGCATCACCGAGGACTGCCCCGGGTTCCTCGGCCAGAAGTGGATGGACGCCCAGCTCGAGGCCACCTACGAGGGGCCGGAGGCGGTGCAGCGCCGCCAGCTCTCGGTCACCATGGTGACCCCGCTCTTCCTCGCCCAGCTCAAGGCCTGGGCGCGCGAGCTGCGCCACGTCGCGGCCACCCACCCCGGCACCGGCGCCTGCGCCCTCGCCTCGGCGATCGAGCTCTGGCTCTGGACCTGCCGCCACCTCGAGACCGCCACCGACGCCGACGGCCAGAAGCTCTACACCTCGCCGCGGCAGGGCGTTTCCTTCAAGCTCGCCGACGCCCTCGCCTGGGTCCTCGCCGCCCGGGCCCAGGTGCTCGACGCGGTGCAGCTCGCCGACCAGGGGGCGGCCGCGCTCGGGGACGCGCTCCCCGCCACCGCCCACTTCTTCGCCGACCTCTGCCACGTGCAGGCGGCCCGCGCCGCCGGCGAGGTGGGCCGGCTCTGCGCCGAGCTGGTGCACGGCTTCAACCGGCACCCGGCCTGGGACGAGGAGGGGCGGCGGGCCTGCTGGGACGCGAGCGACGCCGCGGCGATGGAGGGCGTGGTGACCGGCCTGGCCGGTTGCGCCCAGGACGCGCTCGACGGCGGCGTCCACCCGGACAAGGAGGGCCCCTGCGCATCCTGCCAGGGGATCACCGACTTCCGCCGGCTGCGGGTGAAGGTGGACGGCTGCCTCACCGGGGCGATGCTCGCCAAGGACCGGGCGGCGGACGCGATCTCGCGGGTGATGATCCCCGAGGCGCTCGACTACCCGGCCTGAGGCCCGGCCCGGAACGGAGATCGACATGGAGCCCCTGGCGTCCCCGGCGCCCCAGCGCCAGACGATGGCCGTCGACGTCGCCTGCGTGGGCTTCGGCCCGGCGGTGGCCGGCTTCCTCGCCACCCTCTCGCGCCGGCTGGCGGCCACCGACCGGCCGCCCCTCGAGAGCGCGGCCTCGCCGGGGATGCCGCTCCAGGTGGTCTGCTACGAGCGGGCCGACGACCTCGGGTTCGGGGTTTCCGGGGTGGTGACCCGGGCCCGCGGGCTCCGGGCCGCCTTCCCCGGCCAGGACCTCTCCCAGGTCCCCATGGCCGCGCCGGTGGCGGAGGAGAAGCTCCTCTACCTCCTCGATCCGATCGGCGCGAGCCGGCGCTCCCCGGCCCTCCGGGCCACCGAGACCGCGGCGCGGGCGCTCCGCTTCGCCCTGCGCCAGGAGCACCACGCCATCGAGCTCCCCTGGACCCCGGCGTTCCTGCACAAGCAGGACGGGTTCATCTTCTCGATGGGCCAGCTCATGCAGTGGATCGGCGGGCAGGTGCTCTCCACCGGGACGGTCCAGGTCTGGCCGGGGACGCCGGTGGCCGAGGCCCTGGTCGAGGGCAAGCGGGTCGAGGGAGTGCGGCTCCTCGATCAGGGCGTCGACCGACAGGGCCGGCCGGAGGGCGCCGCGTACATGCCGGGGATGGACGTCCGCGCCGCGCTGACCGTGGTGGGCGACGGCCCGGTGGGCGCCGTGGGCCGGCAGCTCGACGAGGTGGCGGGGATGCCGGAGGGGCACGCCCGGCGCGACTGGGCGGTGGGGATGAAGCTGGTGGTGGACCTCCCCGAGGACACCCCGCTGAAGCCCGGGACGGTGCTCCACACCCTCGGGTTCCCCGAGCCGGAGATCTTCGGCTTCCTCTACGTCCACCCGGACCGGGTCGCCTCGGTCGGCATCTTCGTGCCGAGCTGGTTCGAGACCCCGGCCCGGACCACCTACCGGTACCTCCAGCACTACGTCCAGCACCCCTACCTCTGGCGCCACCTCCAGGGCGCCAGGCTCCGGTCCTGGGGGGCGAAGTCGATCCTGGAGTCGGGCCGGCGCGGCGAGCCGGTCCTGGCCGGCGACGGCTTCGCCCGGATCGGCGAGGGCTCGGGCTCGACCAACGTCCTCACCTCCTCGGGCGTGGACGAGGCCTTCACCACCGGCGTCCAGCTGGCCGAGGGCGTGATCGAGCTCCTCGAGGCGGGCGAGCCCTTCACCCGCGAGAACCTGGAGGCCGCCTACGTCCGCCGGCGGCGGGCGAGCTGGGTGGAGCGCGAGGGACGGGTGGCCGAGAAGGCCCGGGACGGGTTCCAGCGCGGCGTGGCCACGGGCCTCGTGGGCATGGCCCTCGCCGGCCTCTCCGGCGGCCGGGCCTCGCTCGGGGGCGAGCCGCCCCACCCGGCCGAGAAGGTGGGGACCCTGGAGGCCTTCTACGCCGGGAAGATCCCCGCCGCAGAGGTGGCGCGGATCGTCGCCGATTGCCGGGCGCGCAACGTCCCGGTGCACGACGCGCTCATGGAGCGAGCCGGCTGGCCGGCGGTCCCGCTCGACGGCCAGCTCCTCGTCTCCCACCAGGACGCGCTCCTCGTCGGGGGCAAGGTGCAGGCCCCGCCCGGCTACGCAGACCACGTGGTCTTCCTCCGCCCGGAGGTCTGCCGCCGCTGCGGGACCCGGATCTGCACCGAGATCTGCTCCGCCGAGGCCATCCGCCCGGGCGAGGAGGGGGTGCCGGTGTTCGACCGCGAGAAGTGCGTGCACTGCGGCGCCTGCTACTGGAGCTGCAGCGAGCGGCTCGACGGCGGCGACCGCGTGAACCTCGACTTCCGGGCGGGCACCGGCGGCCTCCACTCCGCCGAGAACTGAGCCTTCCGGGGGCGCGGGGCCGGCCGGCGCCCCGCGGGCCCCTTCCTCCGCCCCCGGGCCGTGAGCCCGGGGCGCGGGACCGCGCCGGCACGAGGAGTCGCGATGTCCGGATACCAGATCGTGGTCCTGGGGAGCATCGTCCCCGACCCGCTCCAGACGCTCGAGCCGGTCACGACGCCCCAGGGACCGGGGCTCAAGAACGAGGCCATGCTGCCGGCGGTGCTCGACCCCTGGGCGGCGATCGCTCTCTACGAGGCGGCCGCCCTGGCGGCCCGGGCGCCGGGATCGAAGGTCACCCTCGTCTCGCTCGGGCCCAAGGCCAAGCTCCAGCAGGTGATGATGGCGGTGGCGCAGAAGGTCCCGTTCGAGCTGGTGGCCCTGGACGGGCCGGCCGGCGGCTTCACCGACGCCCACGAGGTGGCGGCCCGGCTGGCCGCCGCGGTCGAGGCCCTCCCCGGGCTGGACCGCGCGCGCCTCCTCCTCTTCGGCGGCTGGGAGTCGGGCTCCCGCGGCGCGGGGGTCACCCTGGCGACCGTGGGCGAGCGGCTCGGGATCGTCGACCAGTTCCAGGGCGTGGACGGGCTCGCCGTCCAGCCCGACGGCTCGATCGAGGTGAAGGAGCGGATCGAGGGCGGCAAACACCAGGTCTCGCTCTGCGCCGGGCCGCCCGCGGTGGTGGGCTGGGCCACCGGGACCCTCCCCGAGCCCAAGAACAACCCGCAGGTGGGGATGGCCAACATGCGGCTCGTCATGCCGGCGCTGCAGAAGGCGGCCCCCGCGCCGGTGACCACCGGCGGCGTCGAGTTCCTGCAGGTGCAGGTCCCCAAGGCGCAGCGCGAGACCCGGATCGTGAAGGATCTCACCCCGGAGCAGGTGGCGGCCGAGCTCGTCGCCTGGATCGCGCAGGACTAGGAGCCCGACCCCATGGACACCGTCCTCCTCCTCACGCACGTCGACGCCGAGGGCACGCTGCCCCGCGCCGCCCTCGAGGCCCTCTCCGCCGCCCGCACCCTCTCCGGCGGCGCGCCGGTGCTGGCCGCCCTCTTCGGCACCGAGACCGCGCCCGCCGTCGCCGCCCTCGCCGGCGCCGGGGTGAGCAAGGTCCTCGCCGTCCGCGGCCCGGCCTTCGGCCCGGCCCGCTACGCCACCGACGCCACCGCCGCGGCCGCGCTCGTCCAGGCCTCCGGGGCGAGGCTGGTCGTCGCCCCCGCCACCTCGCGCCTCGCGCGCGTCGCCGCCGGCGTGGCCCAGCGGCTCGGCGGCCGCGTCGACACGCACGTCACCGCGGTCTCCGCCGAGGGCGGCCCCTCCGCCACCCGCTGGTACTACCGGCAGCGGATCGAGGCCCGCCTCCGCCGCAAGGAGCGCCCCTGGATCCTCCTCGTCGATCCGGGCGCGTTCCCGCCGGTGAAGCCGGAGGCCGGGGCGGCCCCGCCGGTCGAGGAGGTGGCCGTCGCGGCCGGCCCGGCGCTGGAGCGGACCCGGGTCACGGGCCTCCGCGCCCCGTCCTCGGGCGAGCAGACGATCCGCCCGGACGCGAAGCTCCTCTTCGTCGCCGGCGCGGGCTGGACCAAGAAGCAGGCCGACGGCAAGCCCCACCCCGAGGATGCCGAGAGGCACATCCTCGGCTTCCTGCGGGCCTCGGGCGCATCCCTCGGGACCTCCAAGTCGCTCGTCGACCAGGCCGGCGAGGGGCAGAAGGTCTTCGAGTTCATGAGCCACCTGAACCAGGTGGGCCAGACCGGCGCCACCCCGCGCCACCCGAAGGGGCTCTCCACCTGCTGCCACGGCGAGGAGCCGCACGTGGTCGGCTGGCGGTTCATCCGCGAGCGCCGGGCGGTGAACCTCGACCCGGGCTGCGGCTGGGCCCGGGGCAAGGCCGACGTGCTCTACGTCGCCGACGCCTTCGCCGTGATGGCGAAGGTGAACGAGCTGCTCGGGGGGAAGAAGTAGGGGCCCACGGCGGCGGCCGCGCGCGACTCACTGTCAGGCAGGCGCAGGCGCCAACGCGGAGCCGCGTCCGCAGGCGCCCGCTCGCGCCACGAGCGGCGCGCGCGATACGACGTCGACCGGAGGCGCGCGGCCGCGGTCGTCCGGACGCGCCATCGCGTCCCGCGCCGGCTCGCGCGCGCGCCCGAGAATCACGTGCACCGAGGACCCCGCGGCGGAGCGGTGGCGCGGGAGAGGATCGGCATCGTGCTCTTCTTCTCCACGATGCCCTGGGAGCGGCCGAGGGCCTGGGCGAGCTCGGTGACCCCGATCTTCCTGCGACTGCCTGGCGGCAACGCCCGCGCAAGTCCGAGCCACCTCCTTCCGATGGCGACCGTGCCGGGTCGGCGGCCTCCGGCACCGCCTCGAGGCGACGCCGGCGTGGGCGGACGGTGGGTGGGAGCGGTCTGTGATATCGTGTTTCGAGCAGCGGTGGGCCGCCCGGCCCGGAGCCATGGCGAGCGAGGAGATCCCTTCCCGGCGCGATCCGGCACTCCCCCAGGGGAATGCTCCCGCTCATCGCTGGACGGACCCGGCGGTCGACCTCGCGGTCGTCCCCCTCCTCCGTTACCGCCGGCGCACGTTCCGGTTCGCCTCGCTCCTGGTCGCGTCCTGCTACTTCATCGACCTCTTCCAGCCGCGCCTCGCCGAGGTGGCCGTGGCCCGCGCGCTCTGGATCCTGGTGATCCTGGGCGCGGCCGCGGTCCAGCGGCCGGAGCGACACCGGCTGGCCGACCTGGCCGCCTACCTCACCGCGGTGGCCACCGGGATCGCGGTGGTGACCATCGTCGCGCTCGACGGGGGCACCTCCAGCATCTACGTCGGCATGCTCATCGCCACGCCGTTCGCGGTCCTGGTGGGCGCCGCCGAGCTGCCCCTGGCCGCCGCGCTCAACGGGGCGATCTGCGTGGTCGGAGGCGCGGGGATCCGGCTCTTCGAGGGACAGCCCTGGTTCCAGATCGTCTCCTGGCTCCTGCTCTCCACGGTGATGAGCGCCCTCGCCACCTGGGGGACGGTGGCCGCCCGCCACGCCTGGGGGATCGAGGTGGCGGCCGAGCGCGAGCGGCGGCTGGCCCTGGAGCGGCTCGCCGAGAGCGAGCGCCAGCGGGTCGAGGCGGAGCGGCAGCGCGGGGAGGCCGAGCGCCAGCGGGCCGAGGCGGAGCGGCTCGCCGAGGTGGGCCGCCTCGCCGCCCGGGTGGCGCACGAGGTGAACAACCCGCTCGCGGTGGTGAAGGCCAACGTCCAGTGGCTCGGCGAGGTGCGGCGAGACGGGGACGGCGCGGAGCGGGCCGAGGTGGTGGCCGACGCGCTGGCGAGCGTGGAGCGCATCGTCGACGCGGTCGACTCGGTCCGCCGCCAGGCCGGCGTGCGGCCTTCCCGCATCCCGGCCAACCCGACCACCGGCGGCGGCTAGCCGACGCGCGCCACCTCGGGCGGCCCATGCGCCGCCGCAGCGCCGTGTTCGGTGCGGCGCGGCGGTGCCTCCGGCCCCCTCGCGCCGCAGAGGCACGACCGCCCCGCCTGGGGCGGGCGACCCTCGCCAGGTGGCCGTCCGGAAGGCGGCGGCGCGGTAGCGGTCCCGCCCGGCCGAGGGCTGCGCCGCAGGGGCCCGCGCCAGCTCTTGCAGCGCGTGCCAGAATGGCTCCTCCGGAGCTTGCCCATGAACCCGATCCCTCTCGCCCTCGCCCTCCTCGAGCTGATCCTCGCCCCCCTCCCCGCCCGCCCGGCGGAGCGGGTGCAGCCTGGGCTCTGGGAGGTCACCGCCACGGTCGAGCTGCCCGGCGCGGCGACGCCCGCCCCGCCCTCCACCCAGACCGAGTGCCTCTCCCAGCACGACGTGGACGCCGAGCTCGTGCCCGAGCTCGCCAAGGGGGGCTGCCGGGTGACCGACGCCCGCCGCTCCGGTGACAGGGTCACCTGGAAGCTCGACTGCGGCGCGCTGGGCAAGGGAGAGGGCGAGGTCGTGTACCAGGGCCCCACTGCGTACCAGGGCTGGATGCGGCTCGAGACCGGAGGGACCACGGTGCGGACGACGATCCGGGCGAAGCGCGTGGGGGGCTGCTAGGCCGCACCCCGCGGGGGCCGGAGCGAGGCAGGTGCGCTCCCTGCCCGACCCTGCCATCCTGGCTCGATGATCGCGCGGACTCCGAGGCTGCTGCTCGTCGGGCTCTGCCTGGCCCTCCCCAGCGCCGCCGCGGCGGTCGGGGGCGGCGAGCCCGCGCCGGCCGAGCTCGATCTCACCACCCCCCGGCGGGCGACCCGCGCCTTCTTCGTCGCGGCCAACCAGGGCGACTTCGCGGAGGCCGCGCGCGTGCTCGACCTGCGCGACCTCCCGGAGGCGAGGCGCGCCGTCGAGGGACCGCTGCTCGCCCGGCAGCTGAAGTTCGTGCTCGACGAGAAGCTGTGGGTCGACTGGGAGCGCGTGTCCGACGATCCGCAGGGCAACCCGGCGGACGGCGCGCGGGCCGAGGTCCTCGGGACCATCCCCATCGGCGACGCCGCCGTGACGGTGCGCCTGGCGCGGTGGGCGGACGGCAGCTGGCACCTCGGGCGCGGCGTGGTGGACGCGATCCCTCGCCTCTACGACGAGTACGGGCCAGGGTGGATCGGGGACCGCATGCCCAGGGTCCTGATCGAGGTGCGGCTCCTCCACGTCCAGGCGTGGCAGTGGATCGGCCTCGCCGCCGCGCTCCTCCTCGCCTCCTTCGTCGGGGGTGCGCTGGGCGCCGCCGGGAGGCGGGTCGCGCTCCGCCTCTCCCGGCGCACGCGGGTGAGCTGGGACGAGCAGCTGGTCCGGGAGACGTCGGCGCCGACCCGGCTGCTTCTCGCCATCGCGACCTTCGCCGTCGCCACGGACGCACTCCACCTCGCCGTCCCCGCCCAGCGGGTCGTCGATCACCTCCTGCGGATCGCCGCCACCGCCGGGTTCTGCTGGGCCGGCCTGCGGGCGCTCCGCTTCGCCTCCCGCCTGCTCGACGAGCGGCTGGCGCGCGCCGGAGAGCAGGAGGGCTCGGCGCGCTCCCGGCGGACCCAGCTCATGGTCCTCCGGCGCGTCGCCGGCTTCGTGGTGATCGCCGTCGGCAGCGCGCTGGTCCTCTTGCAGTTCGACGCCTTCCGGGCCCTCGGCACCTCGCTCCTCGCCTCGGCCAGCGTCCTCGGAATCGTGGCGGGCCTCGCCGCCCAGCGCTCCCTCGGCACGCTGTTCGCGGGCCTCCAGTTCTCGCTGACCCAGCCGCTCCGGGTGGGGGACATCGTCGTCATCGAGGGAGAGCAGGGCACGATCGAGGAGGTCACCCTGACGTACGTGGTGGTGCAGACCTGGGATCTCCGCCGCCTGGTCGTCCCCATCACGAGGTTCCTCGACGCCCCCTTCCAGAACTGGACCCGCGGCACGACCGACCTGCTCGGCACCGTGCTCCTCCACGCGGACTACCGGGTGCCGGTGGACGCGGTCCGGCGCGAGCTGGAGCGGTTCGTCCGCACCCGCCCGGAGTGGGACGGCAAGCAGCCGCAGCTCCAGGTCACGAGCGCGACGGACCGGACGCTCGAGCTGCGCGCGCTGGTCTCCGCCCCCGACTCCGGCCGGATCTGGGATCTCCGCTGCGCCGTGCGGGAGCAGCTGGTGGGGTTCCTGCAGGCGCTGGAGGGCGGGCGCTACCTGCCGCGCACGAGGTTCGAGGGCTCGCCCCCGGACGCGCCACGCGCCGCGAACGGCCCGAGCGCCTCCGGGTAGCGGGCGAGCAGCTCCGGCGGGACCTCGACCGGGCGCCCCTCGACCAGCGCCTCGAGCATCAGGGCGTTGGCCGGCGCCTGCCCGCGGAAGTGGTTGTTGGTCACCACGTAGACGTCGGGGGCCTCGGGCGCGGCCGCCATCTCCGCCACCCGCGCCGCCCAGGGGCGCAGCTCCTCGGCGTCGTAGAGGTAGTCGTAGCGCGCGTCCCGGCCAGCCCCCGCGCGGAACCAGTCCTTCCAGTTCCGGCCGTGGACCCGGACGTAGCCCAGGCCGGCGGTGACCGACGCCCTGGGGCGCAGGGAGTGGCGAAAGCGCGGCTGGTCCACGTTCACGATCCCCACCCCGGCCTCGTCCAGCTCGAGGAGCACCTCCGCGTCGTCCCAGGAGTCGTGGCGGACCTCGAGCACCAGCGGGAGCCCGGCGAAGGCGCGGAAGAGGCCGCGGAGCCACTCCTCGCTCGCCTCCGAGCGCTTGAACGACCAGGGAAACTGGAGGAGGGCGGCGCCCAGCCGGCCCGCGGCGGCGAGCCGGTCCAGCGCCGCCCGGGCCTCGGCCACCTCGGCCGCGCCGTACGGCTCGCGCTCGTGGGTGAAGCGCCGCCAGACCTTGGCGCCGAAGCGGAAGCCCGGCGCGCCCTCGACCCGCTCGCACCAGCGCGCCGCCACCTCGGCGGCGAAGGGCCGGTAGAAGGTGGCGTTCACCTCGACCGTCCCGAAGAACCGCGCGAGGTGCGCGAGCCGGTCGAAGCCCCGGCCCGCGCCGGGCGGGTAGACGATCCCCGCCCAGTCGGCGTACTCCCAGCCCGCCGTCCCGTAGCGGATCAAGGCCGCGCTCCTCGCGCCCACATTTCCTTGCTGATACCTCCGTCCGCCCGTCCCCTCAACCGGGGATTCCGGTGCCGGCGACCGATCCGGGTAGAATTCCGCGAGGAGCGCGCATGGCCGGCAGCGACGAGCACGAGCGCACCTGGACGGCGATCCCCCGCCTGGTCCTGCCCGACCGGAGCCACGCCTTCCTCATGGTGCTGGCCGGCCCGCACTTCGGCGACGTGTTCCCGCTCGAGCCGGGCCGGGACCTGGTGATCGGCCGGCGGGAGGACGCGGACATCCAGATCAGCGACGAGGGGGTCTCCCGCCGGCACGCCGTGGTTCGGGTGGAGGGGGAGGGGGCGCTCCTGCGCGACCTGGGCAGCGTCAACGGCACCTGGGTGGACGGCGCCCGGGTCTCGGAGGCCCGGCTGGTCGACGGCAGCCGGGTGGCGATCGGCGGCGCCACCACCTTCAAGTTCGCCTGGACCGACGCCCTCGAGGCCCGCTGGCAGCTGAAGGTCGCCCAGAGCGCGCTCCAGGACCCGCTCACCGGCCTCTTCAACCGGCGCCACCTCGAGGACCGGCTCGTCGCCGAGCTGGCCGCCGCCCAGCGCCACGCCCGGGAGATGTCGCTCCTCCTCGCCGACGTCGATCACTTCAAGGAGGTGAACGACGCCCACGGCCACCTGGCCGGCGACGAGGCCCTGAAGATGATCGCCTTCGTCCTCCGCGGCGCGCTCCGCAAGGAGGACGTGGTGGCCCGCTACGGGGGCGAGGAGTTCATGGTGATCGCACGGGAGACCCCGCTCCTCGGCGGCACCCAGCTGGCGGAGCGGATCCGCCGGGCGGTGGAGCGGAGCCGCTTCGCCTGGCAGGGCCACGAGGTCGGCCTCACCGTCTCCATCGGCGTCACCGTCTCGGTGGGCCTGACCGCCTTCGAGCCGGGGCGGAGCGATCGCGACCTGATCGCCGCCGCCGACCGCGCCCTCTACCTCGCCAAGCAGGGCGGGCGGAACCGGGTGGTGGCGCTGCGCGCCGGCGCCGCACCCCCGGGCTGACGGCGCTCGCGCCGGGCCCGGGGTTCTCCCCGTGGTTCAGCGGCGCGAGGGGACCGGGTCGAACGTGCCCGACACCTTGAGCAGCTGGACCGCGGCGAGCTGGGCGTTGAGCGACTCGGTGAGGAGGGCGATCTCGGCGTTCCGGAGCTGGGTGGTGGCGTCCGCCTGCTCCACCGCGGTGGCCGTGCCGGCCTTGAAGGAGACGTCGACCAGCCGCTGGTTCTCGGCGGAGAGGTCGCGCTGCTCCTTGGCCTTCTGGGCGTTGGCCCGGGCGCTCTCCAGGTCGAGGAGGGCCTGGCGCACGTCGGCCCGGGCGTGGAGCTCCGCGTTCCGGGCGTTGGCCTGGGCCTCGTCCATCCTGGCGTTCCCCTCGCGGATGTCGGACTCGCGCAGCCCGCCGTCGAAGATCTTCCACTGCGCTTGGATCCCGACGGTCCAGAAGTCCGCGTTGCCGGTGAACCCGCCGATGTTGGAGAAGGTGTAGTTGGCGAAGGCTCCGATGTCCGGGAAGTAGCGGGCGATGGCCGAGTTCCGGGTCGACCGCGCGGTGTCCGCGAGCGCCCAGGCCGCCAGCACGTCGGGGCGCCTCACCGACTGCTCCTCGAGGGTGGTGAGGTCGGCGGGGAGGGGCGGCTCGGGCGGATCGGTCACCTCGAAGTTCGTGTCGCGGGCGAGCAGCACCGCCAGGGCGACCTTGCCCGACAGGTACGAGTTGAGCGCCCGCTTCACGTCCTGCTCCGCCCGGGCCCGGTCGATCTCCGCCCGGATGAGGGCCACCTTGGCCACCGCGCCGGCCTGGTAGCGGACCCGGGCGTCCTTCTCCTGCCGCTGGGCGATCTCGAGGAGCCGCTCGCTCACGATCAGCGCCTGCTTGAGCGAGGCCACGCCGTAGTAGGCGCGCGCCACGCCGAAGAGGATCTCGCGGCGACCGTTCTCGATGGAGAGCGCGGAGGCCTTCTCACCGCTCTTCGCCGCGCCGATCTGGTACCAGAGCTGGGGGGAGACGAGGAGCTGGGTGATCTGCGCCTGGGCGCCGAGCTGGTCGACCTTCTGGAGCACGACGTTCTGGTAGGCGGTGGCGACGAAGTAGGGGCTCGGGTCACCGGGGAGCCCCGGCGGGTCGGTGGGGTTGCCGCCGGGGTTGCCATTGCGCGCGCGCACCGCCTGATACGCGGGCCAGGGGATCTCCGACGAGTACTCGTTCCGTGTGTAGCTCCCGCTCACCGTCACCTGCGGCAGGTAGGCCGACCAGGCCTTCCAGGAGAGCTCGTTGGACTGGCGCAGGCGCGCCTCGAGCGCCTGGAGGTCGAGGCTCTGCGTGGCCGCGACCTCGAGCGCCTGGCGCAGGGTGACGACCGGCCCGGCGGGCGGGGCGGAGGCGGGGACCGCCGGCTCGGGCGCGGGCACCGGCGCCGCCAGGGCGGGCGGAGCCGCCGCAGGCGGGCTCTCCGTCGGAGCCTGCGCGAAGAGGAGCGCCACCGCCACCGAAGTCAGAACGTTCATGTGTCCTCCCGCCGTGGGGCGTGAAAGGGGTGTGGTACCGCGCCCGCCGGAGCGGGCGCGCGGGCCCGCAGGGGTCGGACCGCCGGCCGGGGGCCGGCCGCGGGGTGGCCGCCCAGGGCGCCGTCGAGGCGCTCCAGGATCCGGACCAGCACCCGCCGGTCCTCGGGCTCGAGGAGGGAGAGGATCCCCTCCAGGCGGGCCTCCACCTCCCCGTCGATCCGCCGGAAGCGCTGCTCGCCGCGGGCGGAGAGGCGGACGTGGACCACCCGCCGGTCGAGGGGATCGCGGGCCCGCGTCACCAGGCCGTCACGCTCCAGGCGATCCACCACGCCGGTGATGGTCTTCTCGGTGACGGAGACGCGGCGGGCGACCTCGCTCATGGTCATCGCCCCGTCGAAGCCGAGCCAGAGGAGGGTGTGGATCTGGACCGGGCTCAGGTCGAGGTCGGCGCAGCTCGCGGCGATGGGGTCGCGGAGGGACCGCCGGCGGGAGAAGGCGATCATCAGCTCCCGGATCCGGAGGGCCTGGGCGCGGAGGGTGGCCCCGGGGCGGGAGATAGTCCGCATGGCGGAGTATCTCTAGAGCGGACCGTCCGCGGCCGTCAACCGAAAAGCGCCGGCCGGCGCGGGGCCGGCCCCGCCCGGAGGAGCCCCCGGGGCAGGTCGAGGCGGGGCGGCATGCCCCGCCAGCTCGGCTCAGGGCTTCCCGCCCAGGTCCTCGATCTCGGCCTCGATGTCCTTCCGCTCTGCCGCGTCCGGCTTGAGCGCCAGGAAGGCCTTGAACTCCTCGATCGCCCGCGCCCGCTGCCCGCGCTCCTTGTAGGCGTAGCCCAGGTAGTAGTGGGGCATCGGGTTCTTCTTCTCCTCCCGGGCCGCCCGCTCGTAGAGGGGGAGGGCGGCCTTCGCCCCCTGCGACTCGTGCAGGGAGCGCGCCAGCAGGTAGTAGACCTCCACCTCGGACGGGTCCGTCTTCAGGACCTGCCGGTAGACGGCGGCCGCCTCCTCGTGCTTGCCCAGCCGGTCCTTGCACTGGCCGAGCGAGACCCGCAGGCGCGCCAGCTTGGGGGCCACCTGGATCGCCTTCTCGTAGGCGGGCACCGCCTCGTCGCAGCGGTCGTTGCCCGCGAAGAGCCTGGCGATCCGCTCCAGGGGGTCCACGAGCTTCGGATCGGCGGCGGCCGCGGCGCGGTAGGCCTCGAGCGCCTCCTGGAGCGCCCCCGATCGCTCCAGGGCGATGCCGAGCTGGAGGTGGTTCTGCGGGTTCTTCGGCTCGAGCTCGACCGCCTTGCGCAGCTGGGCGAGGGCGCCCGGGGTCTCGCCCTTGGCGAGCAGCGCCCGCCCCAGCCAGAGCCGCGCCTCGGGCAGGTTCTCGTCCTCGTTGGAGGCGGCGGTGAGCACCTTGAGCGCCCCCTCGACGTCGCTCCGCTCGAGCTTCACCCCGCCGAGCCGGGTGAGCGCCGCCGCGTTGCGCGGCTGCAGGTCCACCGCCGCCTGGAAGGCCTTCTCCGCCCCGGGCAGGTCCCCCGCCGCCCAGAGGAGCGACCCGTGGGCGAGGTGCCCCTCGGCGTTGCGCGGGTCGAGGGCCAGGGCCCGGGCCAGACCGGCGCGGGCCGCCTCGGCGTCGCCGCGGGCCAGCGCGAGCCGGGCGAGGCCGATCTCGGCGGGGGCGTGCTCGGGTTCGGCCGCCAGGGCGCGCCGGAAGGCGGCCTCGGCGGCGGCCGCGTTGCCCCGCGCCAGCTCGACCTCGCCGGCGGTGGCCGGGACGGTGGGATCCTTCGGGTCCTTCTCCGCCGCGGCGGCGAGGAGCGCCGCCGCCTTGTCGTAGTCCCCGCGCGCCAGGGAGAGGCGGGCCAGGGCCACCCGGGGCTCCACCGCCGCCGGATCGCGGGCCACCACGTCCTCGTAGACCGCCGCCGCCTCGGCCGCCTTCCCGCTCGCGTTGAGGGCGGCCGCCCGGGCGAGGAGCAGGGCCGGGTTCCCCGGGGAGGCGGCCAGGGCCTGGTCGGCGAGCTGCGAGGCGTCGAGCGCGCGGCCGGCCTGGGCGAGGGCGCGGATCCGGACCGCCGCCAGGATGGGCGAGGCGGCCGCCCCGGCGGCCACGGGATCGGTGATCAGGACCGCCCGGGCCGGGTCGCCCGCCCGCAGCCGGAGCCAGGCCAGCGCCACCCGGGCCTCGAGCAGGCGGGGATCGGCCGCCACCGCCGCGTCCAGGGCCTGGTCGGCCTTGGCCAGGTCGGCCCGGTGGCGACCGAGCAGGGCCGCCTGGACCATCAGGGCACGCGCCCGCTCCGCCGGGCCGAGCTTCGCCTTGGCGCCCTCCTCGAGCAGCGGCGCCAGGCGGGCCGTGGCGCCCTCGACGTCGCCGGCGGCCTCGGCCAGGGCGGCCAGCTCGAGCTGCGAGGGGAGGTGACCCGGGTCGCGCTTCAGGGCCTCCTCGAAGGCGGCGCGCGCGTCGCCGGGCTTGCCCTTGAGGAGGGCCGCCCGGCCCCGACCCCAGGGGCCGCGGGGCCCGGGCTCGAGCCCGGCCAGCTGGCCGGAGAGGGCGTCCGCCCGCGCCGCGTCGCCCCGGGCGAGCGCCGCGGCGAGGAGGAGCGCCACCGCCTCCGGATCCGCCTTGCCGCCGGCCACGCGGGAGGCGAGGAGGCCCTCGGCCGCCTCGGGCGGCTTCCCCGGGCTGGTGGCGAGCGTCGCCGCCACCCGCGCCTCGAGCGCCTCGAGCTCCCCCTTCGCCTCCTTCTCCAGGAGGTCGGCGAGCCGCTTCGCCTGCTCCACCTCGGCCGGCTGCGCGCCGTGCCGCTGCTCCAGTGCGGCGACCGCCATCGCCACCAGGGCGGCGGGCCGGGTGGCGTCCGGATCGGCCGCCACCGCCCGCGACGCCTGCTCCAGGGCGACGCGCGCGGAGGCGTAGTCGCCCCGGGCCAGGGCGGTCCGGGCCGCCGCGACCGTCTGGGTGACCTGGGCGGCGTCCCCGCGGCGCAGGTCGTGGAGGAAGAAGAACCCGTGGCGGGTGAAGCCCGCGCCGACACCCGCCGCGAGGAGGAGCAGCACCGCCGCTCCGGCCGCGGCCGGCTTCACCCAGCGCGGAAGGGGCGCCCGCGGCGTCTCGCCCTCCACCACCCGGGACGGCGCCATCCGGTCGCCGAAGGGGAGCCCGGTCTTCGCCGGCGCCGCCGCCGAGGGGGCGGCGGCCTCCTCGCCCCCCGCCCGCTGCAGCGCCTCGCGGAACGCGGCCACCGCTCCGACGGGCTCGAAGGTCGCGCCCCCGTCGGCGGACACGTCCTCGTTCCCGAGCAGCTCGCCCTTGGCGAGCATCTGGACGATCTGCTCCTCGGGAAACGGGCCGAAGAGCTTCCCGGATCGCCGCCGCACCTTGTAGCCCGGGGCGGCCGGCGCCTCGGCGGCGGGCGGGACGGCGGGCTTCGGGCCCTCGCCGAAGAGCGCCTCGAGCTCCTCGGAGGCGCCGGGGGGCGGCGCGATGGGCGAGGGATCGGGCGGCGGCAGCGGCTCGGCCGGGATCGCGCCGAAGGGGTCGGGGAAGGGAGGCGCGGGAGCGGCGGCCGGCGCAGCCGCGAAGGCCGGGTCCTCGGGGGGCGTGGGCAGCGGATCGCTTCCCCCTCCGCCCAGGTCCACCTCCCCGAACGCGAGCGGCGCCGGGGGAGGCGGCGGGGCGACGACGGGAGCGGCCACGAAGGGGGCGTCCGGCGCCGCGAACGGCGTGTCGGACGCCGCGAACGGCGTGTCCGTGGAGGCGAAGGGCGAGCCCGAGGCCGGCTCCGCCGGCGGGGGCGGGAGCGCGAACGGGTTATCGGGCGCGGCGGCCGGGGGCGGGAGGGCGAAGGGGTTCTCCGGCACGGCGGGCGCGTCCGGCGCGGCGAACGGGTTCGGCAGGGGCGGATAGGCCTCGCCGGCGGGCGGGAAGGCGGGCGCGGGGAGCGGGATCGCGCCCGCCTCCGGGCCAGCCGAGGCCCCCCCCGGCAGCGGAACGCCGGAGGGCGGAGCGCTGACCGAGGTGAAGGGAATCGCCGCGGGCGCCGGGAGGGGAACGCCAGCCGGAGCCGCCCCCCCGGGCAGCGGGACCACGGTCGCCGCCCCGCCGTCCTGCGCCCGGCGCACCGGGAAGGCGTTCCGGCACTTGGGACACCGGACGTTGAGGCCCGTGTCCGGCACGCGCCGGTCGTCGATGTTGTAGGCGGCCTGGCAGTGCGGGCAGGAGACCTTCATCGTGAAGTGCGGAAATCCACCGTTGTTCCCGGAGGCTACCATCGCCCCCGCGCGAGCCACAAGCTGCCTGGACCCTCATGGTACACGTTCCGCATGGCCGAGCTCTCGAACGCGCTCCGGGATCGGCTCCGCGCCTGGACCTACGCGCTCGGCGGCCCGGGGACCCGCGCCCGCCTCGAGAAGCTCACCCCGCCGCGGAACGAGTACGGCGTCGATCCCTACGGCTTCGACGTCGACTACACGGTGGCGGCGATCGCCCCCCTCCTCTGGCTCTACCGGAAGTACTTCCGGGTCCAGCTCCACGGGATCGAGCGCGTCCCCTCCGAGGGCCGGGTGCTCCTGGTGGCCAACCACTCCGGGCAGCTCCCCTTCGACGCCGCAATGATCGAGGTGGCCTGCCTGATCGAGAAGGACCCGCCGCGCGCGGTGCGGGCCCTGGTGGAGAAGTGGGTCCCCACCCTGCCGTTCGTCTCCACCTTCATGGCCCGCTGCGGGCAGATCGTGGGCACGCCGGAGAACTGCCGGCGCCTGCTCGCCGCCGACGAGGCGATCCTGGTCTTCCCCGAGGGCGTGCGCGGCCTCAACAAGCCCTTCTCCCAGCGCTACCAGCTGCAGAAGTTCGGTCCCGGGTTCCTCCGGCTCGCCCTGGAGTCGGGCGCCCCCATCGTGCCGATCGGGGTGGTGGGCGCGGAGGAGCAGGCCCCGGCGATCTTCGACCTCAAGCCCCTCGCCCGCCTGCTCGACTTCCCCGCCTTCCCCATCACCCCCACCCTGCTGCCGCTCCCCCTCCCCACCCGCCACCACCTCTACTTCGGGGAGCCGATGCGCTTCCAGGGGTCGCCCGACGAGGAGGACGCGGAGCTCGAGCTCAAGGTGGCCGAGGTGGAGCGGGCGGTGAAGGGCCTCCTGGCGCGCGGCCTGGCCGAGCGCCGGCACGTGTTCTGGTGAGCGGCATGGCCGACGCCCCCTCCCCGCTCCCCATCCCCCGTACGGTGCTGGTGACCGGCATCTCCGGGAACCTCGGGCGCGCGCTCGCCAAGCAGCTCCACGCCGAGACCCACGTGGTGGGTGTGGACCGCCGCCCCTTCGCCGGCAAGCCCAAGGACATCGACCACCATCAGGTCGACATCCGCAAGGCGCGGGTGGAGGAGGCCTTCCGGCGCCACCGGATCGAGGCCCTCATCCACCTCGGGATCATGCACGACCCCCGGATGCCCTTCACCGAGGCCCACAGCTTCAACGTCCTCGGCACGCACAAGATCCTGGAGCTCTGCGTGCGCCACGCGGTGCGCAAGGTGGTGGTCCTCTCCTCCGCCAACGTCTACGGCCCGCGCCCCGACAACTCCAACTTCCTCCCCGAGGAGACGCCGCTCATGGCGGCCGACCGGTTCAGCGACGTGCGCGACCTGATCGAGCTCGACATGTACGTGCAGTCGTTCATGTGGCGCCACCCGGAGATGGAGACGGTGATCCTCCGCCCGGTGAACATCGTCGGGCCCACGGTGCGCAACGCCCCCTCGAACTACCTGCGGCTCGAGACCCCGGTCACGGTGATGGGCTTCGATCCCATGGTGCAGCTCATCCACGAGGACGACGTCTGCCGGGCCCTGGTGCTCGCCCTCCGGCCCGGGCTGCGGGGGGTGTTCAACGTGGCCGGCCCGGGCGAGGTCCCGCTCTCCGCCGCGCTCCAGGAGCTGGGCCGCAGCCCCGTCCCCCTCCCCCACCCGCTCATCCGGCCGCTGGTCCGGCGGGCCTTCGAGGCCCGGCTGGTGAGCTTCCCGCCCGAGGAGGTCGACCACATCCAGTACCTGTGCGTGGTGGACGGCTCGCGCTTCGAGCGCGAGGCCGGGTGGGCCCCCCGCCACTCCATGCGGGAGACGATCCGCTCGGTGCTGTGAGAGCGTCCTGGCGCGCCCGCCGCCCCTCGAACAGAATCCCCTCTCCATGACCGACCGCCTCTGCCGCGGGCTCCTCCCGGGCGGCCTCCGCGCCGTGCTGGTCCGGATCGGCGACACCGCCCGGATGGCCCGCCTCCTCCACGGGCTGGCCCCGACCAGCGCCCACCTGTTCGCCGAGGCCCTGGCCGCCGGAGCGCTCCTCGGCGCGCTCCAGAAGGACGAAGGGCGGGTGAACCTCCAGCTCCAGTGCGACGGGCCGATCGGCGGGCTCTTCGTCGACGCCGACGCCGGGGGGAACGTCCGGGGCTACGTCCGGCACCCGGCGATCGATTTCCCCGGGGATCCGGCGCGCGGCGCGCGGGCGGCGCTGGGCGGCTCCGGCCACCTCTCGGTGGTGCGAGACCTCGGGGCGGGCCAGTTCTACCGGAGCGCGGTCGAGCTCGAGGCCCTGGACCTGGCGGAGGACCTGCGCCGCTGGTTCGCGGCCAGCGAGCAGGTCGGGACCGCCCTCGACCTGGCGGTCCTGCCCCGCGAGGGTGAGCGGCTGGGGGAGGTGGCCGGGCTGCTCGTCCAGCGGCTCCCCGACGGCGACGACCTGGCGCTGGAGGCGATCCGGGCCCGGCTCGCGGCCGGCGCGCTCCCGGCCGCGCTGGCCGGGGGGGCCCCGTCGCAGGACGTGATCCGGGCCGTGGCCGGCGACGGATTCGACCTCCTGGCCGACCTGGAGGTCGCCTACCGCTGCGGCTGCAGCCTGGAGCGCGCCCGGGCGGCGATCTCGGCCCTGGGCGCGGAGGGGGTCGAGGACGTGCTCGCCAAGGAGAAGGAGGCGGTGATCACCTGCGAGTTCTGCCGCCAGCGCTACCGGATCGGCGAGCCGGAGCTCCGCGAGCTGCTCGGCCGCCTGCGGGCGGCCGGGTGAGGCGCGCGAAGCCCGTCCCCGGGCCCCCGCCCGTGGTAGATTGACCTGCCCGCTCCGGCCGCCGGAGCGGCCCATCCCGGAGACACGCCCATCGCCACCGCCAGGAAGAGGAAGACCGCTCGTCCGGCCCCCAGGCGGCCGGCCCGCCGCCGCGGCCGGCCGGCCGCTCCCCTTGCCCGCCGCTCCTCCCGGGACCGGCGCCGGCAGCGCGCGGGCGAGGGGCACCCGCTCGGCATGGGGGTGGCGGATGGGTTCGCCCTGGACCGCCTGGCCGCCCCGGCCCGCCTGAAGCGCGCGCCGAAGCGGGCCGTGCGCGAGCTGGGCTGGGCGGCCTTCGGCGAGGTGGCGCGCGCCCTCGCGGCCCGCATCGCCCAGTCCTTCCACCCCGAGGTGGTGGTGGGGATCGCCAAGGGCGGCGTCTTCGTGGGCGGGGCACTGGCGGTCGCCCTCGGGGCCGACTTCCACCCGGTCCGGATCGAGAAGCGGCGCCGCGACGGCGGGGCCCGCCTCCCCTCGGTGCTCGCCGAGCTGCCCGACCTCACCGGGCGCCGCGTGCTGGTGGTCGACGACGTCGCCGCCACCGGCGCCACCCTGGCGCGAGCCCGCGCCCTGGCCCGCAAGGCGGGCGCCCGCGAGGTCCGGACCGCCGTGCTGGTGGCCCGGCCCGACGGGGCCAGGCCGGACTTCGCGGCGTTCGAGACGGACGAGCTGGTCCTCTTCGGCTGGGACTACCAGCTCGACGAGACCGGCGGGGCGGGCCCGGAGGATCCGGGCGAAGTGGGGGTCTGAGCGAGCATGATCCGCGAGCAGGCGAGCAAGGCGAGCCCGCCGGGACGCCGCCGCGGAGGCGGCGAAGCCGCTCGCGGCGGCGCAAGGGACCCGGCGAGCAGGGGTGGGGCCCCGACGGGCCCTGCTCGGCGGGGCGGGGGCGCAGCCCCCGGCTGAATATGAGGCGCGTCGTCGTCGGCACCGCCGGGCACATCGACCACGGCAAGACCGCGCTCGTCCGGGCCCTCACCGGCATCGACACCGATCGGCTGGTCGAGGAGAAGCGGCGCGGGATCACCATCGAGCTCGGGTTCGCGCACCTCGCCCTGCCGGACGGCACGGTGGCCGGGGTGGTGGACGTCCCCGGGCACGAGCGGTTCGTCCGCGCCATGGCGGCCGGGGCGGGCGGGATCGACCTGGTGGTGCTGGTGATCGCGGCGGACGAGGGGGTGATGCCCCAGACCCGCGAGCACCTCGACATCTGCCGCCTGCTGGGCGTGCCGCGCGGCCTGGTGGCGATCACCAAGGCCGACCTCCTCCCCGGCCTGGGGGACGACTGGCTCCCGCTCCTCCTCCAGGACGTCCGGGAGGCCGCCCGGGGCACCTTCCTCGAGGGCTGCCCGGTGGTCCCGGTCTCCGCCGCCACCGGGGAGGGGCTCGACCGGCTGGTGGCCGAGCTCGGGCGGCTCGCCGCCGAGGTGCCGGAGCGCCCCGCCGACGGGCCGCTGCTCCTCCCCATCGACCGGGCCTTCTCCCTCAAGGGCTTCGGCACGGTGGTGACCGGCACCCTCCTCTCCGGCCAGGTGGCGGAGGGCGACGCCGCCGCGCTCCTCCCCGCCTCCCCGGGCGGCGAGGCCCTCCGGGTCCGGAGCGTCCAGGTCCACGGGAAGGCCACCGCCCGGGCCCTGGCCGGCCAGCGGACGGCGGTGAACCTCCCCGGGATCGAGCCGGGCGCCATCCGGCGCGGGCAGGCCCTGGTCCACCCGGGCGTGGTGCCCGCCTCCTCGATCCTCGACGTCGAGCTCGCCCTCCTCGGCGCAGCGCCCCGGCCGCTCCGGCACCGCGCCCGCCTCCTCCTCCACGTGGGCACCGCCCAGGTGGGCGCGGCGGTCGCCCTCCTCGATCGGGCCGAGCTCCGCCCCGGGGAGACCGCCCTGGCCCAGCTCAGGCTGGGCGAGCCGGCCGCCGCCCTCCCCGGCCAGCGCTTCATCCTCCGAGGCTTCGCGGTCCTCGAGGGGCGCGGGAAGACCGTCGGCGGGGGGCGGATCCTGGCGGTGGCGGCGCCGCGGCGCCGGCGGGGCCGCCCGGAGGCGCTCGACCAGCTCGGCGTCCTGGCGGGCGCCGACGGGGACGCCCGCCTGGGCGCGGTCCTGGCCGCGGCGGGCCCGGCCGGCCTCGACCTCGCCGCCCTGGTGGGGCGCACCGCCCTCTCCCCCCGCGCGGCCCAGGCCACCCTGGACCGGCTCGGCGCCCGCGGGCAGGCGCTCCTCTTCGATCGCGAGCGCCGGGCCTACGTCGCCGGCCCGGTGGCGGAGGAGCTCTCCCGCCGCCTCGCCGCCGCGGTCTCCGCCTTCCACCGCGCCCACCCGCTCGCCGCCGGGGTGGGGCGCGAGGAGCTGCGCGGCCGCCTCCCGCCGGTCACCGATCCCCGCCTCTTCCAGCGGCTCCTCGCCCAGGCGGCGGAGGCCGGCGCGCTGGCGGTGGAGGGCGACCTGGTGCGGGAGCGCGGTCACGCGGCGGCGAGCGGCGCCGCGGGTGGCGAGCTCAAGGGCAAGGTCGCCGCCGCCCTGGCGGCGGGCGGGCTCACCCCGCCCTGGCTCTCCGAGCTGCCCGCGGCGGTGGGGGCGAGCGCGGCCGACGTCCAGGCGGTCCTCAAGCTGCTCGCCGCCGAGGGGCGGGCGGTGCGGGTCTCGGCCGAGCTCCACTTCGACGCGGGGGCGGTGGCCGCGCTCCGGCAGCGGCTGGTCGAGTTCCTGCGCGCGCGCCGGGAGATCACCACCCAGGAATTCAAGGACCTGGTGGGCGCCACCCGCAAGCACGTGATCCCGCTGGCCGAGTACTTCGACCGGGAGAAGGTGACGCTGCGGGTGGGCGAGAAGCGGGTCCTCCGCGGGGAGGGGCGATGAGCGCCCCCGGCGATCGGCCGGCGGGGCGCCACCCGCGGCTCCAGGCGCTCGCCGACCTGGGCGCGGCGATCCAGCGCGACCGGACGGCCGACGAGGTGTTCGCCCGGCTGCGCGCGGTGCTCCCCGGCCTCGGGCTCAGCCCCTTCCTGCTCCTGGCGGAGCCGGAGGGGGTCCGGCTCGACTGGGGAGCGTTCCCGGCCGACCTGGACGCGCTCGGCCGCGCTCACCTCGGGGCGATCGAGGGCTACGTCGGCCGCTGGACCCCGCTCGCCCGGAGCACCTTCGACGAGGGAGCGGTCTTCTCCGACGACTGGCCGGGCGAGGCGGCGGGGTTCGTCCCCCCCGCGCTGTCGGAGCCGATCCGGCAGGCCACCTCGGCGGCCGGCCTGGTGCGCTGCATCGGCGTCCGGCTCGACGAGCGCTCCGGCCGGAGCCGCTGCCTGGGGCTGGCCGGCGACTGGCTCATCCCCGAGGACGTGCCGGCGATGCGCCTCTTCGGCGCCCAGGTCGCGGCCGCGCTCGACGCCTGCCGGACCATCGCCGAGCTGTCCCGGAACGTCGCCGACCTCGCCGCCCTGAACCGGATCGGCGCCCTGGCCGGCGAGGTGGCGGACCTCGACTCGTTCTTCGCCCGGGTGGAGGAGATCGCCCGCGAGGCCACCGGCTGCGCCGGGTTCTCCGTCCACGTGGTCGAGGAGGGCGAGCGCCTGGTCCGGGTCTTCGGGCCGGCCGAGCCGGCCCCCGTTCCCGCCGGCGAGGCGCGGCTCTGCGCGGTCCTCCGCGAGCGGACGGCCCGGGTGGTGACCGGCGCCGAGGCGGGGGGCCCGGTGCGGAGCGTCGTCTGGGTGCCGCTGGTGGCCCGTTCCCGGGCGGTGGGGGTGGCGGCCTTCGCCTTCGCCGGCCCGGCCGAGGCGGTGCGCGGCCGGCTCGACCTCCTGACCGGCATCGGCGCCCACCTCGCGGGCGCGGTCGAGTCCCGGGCGCTGGTCTCCGACCTGCGCGGCCGGGTGGCGGAGCTCACCCTGCTGAACGACGTGGCGGTGGCGAGCGCCCAGCTCGATCCGGTCCTCCTCCTCGACAGCGCCCTGCGCCGGGTCTGCGAGACCTTCGGCGCCGACTGCGGCGCCGCCTTCCTCCGCGAGGGGGAGCGGCTGGCGCTCGTGGCGGGGAGCGGCCTGGGCGAGGCCTCGGCGCGGCGGCACGCCTGGCTCGCGGTGGGGGAGGGGCTGCCGGGCCAGGCGGTCCAGCGGCTCGCCCCGATCCGGGCCGACGAGGCGGCGGCCGCCGACCCCTGGACCGCGGTCCTCGCCCGCGAGGAGGGGATCGGGGCGGCCGTGGCGGTCCCGCTCCTCGCCAAGAGCCAGGCGCCGATGGGCGCGATCCTGTTCGGGCACCGGGCCCGGCGCCCGCTCACCGACGCCGAGCTGGCGCTCCTCTCGGCGGTCGGCGTGCAGCTCGGGGTGGCGGTCGAGAACGCACGCCTCTTCGCCGACGTCCGCCGGCGGCTCTCCGACCTCGAGGCCGTCCAGGCCCTGGCGACGCGGACCTTCCGGAACGCCCCCGGCGACGTGAAGGGGCTGCTCGAGGACGGCTGCCGCGAGACGGCCCGGGCCCTCGCCTGCCGGGGCTCGGCGGTGATGCTGGCCTCCGGGGACGGGCGGGTGCTGCGCCTCGCCGCCGCCCACGGGGTCCCGGCCCTGGTCGCGGCGGAGCGGATCGAGCTCCCGCTCGATCGCGACCGGCTCTCCGCCGAGGCGATCGCGCGCCAGGCCCCGGTCTGGAGCGGCGACGTGAGCCGCGATCCGCGGAGCGCGCTCTGCGACAGGCCCGGGGTGCCCCCCCTCTCGATGCTGGCCGTCCCCCTCACCTCGCGCACCGCCACCCGGGGCGTCCTGTTCCTGGCCGACGCCGCCGGCCGCGCCTTCACCGACGCCGACCTGGCGCTGGCGAGCGCCCTGGCCAGCAGCCTGGCGGTCGGCCTGGAGAACGCCGAGCTCTACGCCGAGGCGCGCGGCCGGGTGGAGGAGCTCTCGCTCCTCAACGACGTGGGGCGGACCGTGGCCGGGACCCTGGACGTCGAGCAGGTGCTGGCGGCCGGGGTGGACGCGGCGCGCCGGGTGCTCTCGGCCTCGGGCGGCGTGGTGTTCCTCTACGACCCGGTCCAGGACGAGCTGCGGCTGGGGGCCCACAGCGAGGCGCCCTACCACGACGACGCCGCCGCGGTGCTACGCCAGGGGGGGATCGCCTGGAAGGCGTTCCGGGGGCGCCGGGTGGTGGCGGTGGAGGACGCCGCCCGGGATCCGGACGTGAACCAGGAGTTCCTCCGGCGGAACCGGGCCAAGGCCCTGGTGGCCGCCCCCATCCTGCTGCGGGGCGAGCCGCTCGGGGTGCTGCTCCTCCTCGAGACCGCCGCCGTGCGGCGCTTCAGCGACGCGGAGATCGAGCGGGTGCGCGCCATCTCCAACCAGCTGGCGGTGGCGATCGACAACGCCCGCCTCTACAGCGAGGCGCGCCGGCGGGCGGAGGACCTGGCCCTCCTCCACGAGGTGGGGCGCTCGCTCGTGCAGACCCTCGACTTCGGGCAGGTGCTCGACGCCGGGATCCGGAACCTGGCCCGGACGGTGGACGCCCAGGCGGCGGCCATCGCCCTCCTCACCGAGGACGGCGCCCACCTGGAGGTGCGGGCGGTGTCGGGCGGGCGCCCGGACCTGGTCGGGGTGCGGCTCCCCCTCGAGCCACCCGAGGCCTCGGTGCTCGCCCTCGCCTTCCACCGGCGCGCCGCCATCGTCATCGAGGACTCGCAGACCGATCCCCGCGTCTGGCTCGACCCCGCCCGCCTCGACGGCCGGGCCCACATCGGCCTCCCCCTCATGGTGCGCGACCGCTGCATCGGGTCGGCGGTGATCGTCGAGGTGCGGGGGCCACGCCGCTTCGGCCCGGCCGAGGTGGAGCGCGCCTCGGCGATCGCCAACCAGCTGGCGGTGGCGGCGGAGAACGCCCGCCTCTACGAGGACCTCCGGCGCAGCTACGCCGAGCTGGCCCGCGCCCAGCGCCAGCTCATCGAGCAGGAGCGGCTCGCCGCCCTGGGGGAGCTCTCGGCGGTGGTCGCCCACGAGGTCCGCAACCCCCTGGGCGTGATCTTCAACTCGCTCGGCTCGCTGCGGCGGCTGCTCAAGCCCCAGGGCGACGCCCGGATGCTCCTCGACATCGTGGGCGAGGAGGCGGACCGCCTCAACCGGATCGTGGGCGACCTGCTCGACTTCGCCCGCCCGGCCACCCCGGTGCTCCGCCCCGAGCCGCTCGACCGCGTGGTGGACGAGGCGGTGGCGGCGGCGCTGGCGCAGAACGCCCCCGGGGTGGAGGTGCGCCGGGACGTGGCCCGCGACCTCCCCCCGGTGCCCATCGACGCCCGCATGGTGCGCCAGGCGGTGCTCAACGTGGCGGTGAACGCCGTCCAGGCGATGCCCCGCGGCGGGGCCCTCACCATCCGCACCCGGCGCGAGGGGTCCCGGGCCCTGCTGGAGCTGGAGGACACCGGGGCGGGCATCCCCGAGGAGGTCCGGGGGAGGATCTTCGAGCCGTTCTTCACCACCAAGGCGAGCGGGACCGGGCTGGGCCTGGCGGTGGTGAAGCGGATCGTCGACGGGCACGGGGGCGAGATCTCGGTGCGGAGCCGGCCGGGCGCCGGCACCACCTTCTCGCTCCGGTTCCCGCTCGAGGTGGCCGAGGGCGAGCGCGACCGCGAGCCGGTCGGGACGGAGGCGGACCGTGGCTGAGATCCCGGAGACCGAGGGCGGGGCGGGGACGGAGCGGAGGGCGGGGGGCAAGGTGCTGGTGGTCGACGACCAGCGCAACATGCGCGCCACCACCGCCATCCTCCTGCGCCAGGCCGGCCACACCGTCCAGGAGGCGGAGGACGGCGCCAGCGCCGTGCAGCGCCTGCAGCAGGACACCTTCGACGTGGTCCTCACCGACCTGCGGATGCCGGCGGTGGACGGGATGGAGGTGCTGCGCTCGGTGCAGCAGCTCTGCCCGGAGACGCAGGTCATCATGATGACCGCCTTCGGCACGATCGAGTCGGCGGTCGAGGCGATGCGGCTCGGCGCCTACGACTTCCTCGCCAAGCCCTTCAAGGAGGGGGAGGTCCTCCAGCGGGTCGCCAAGGCCCTGGACAAGCGGCGGCTCCTCGGCGAGGTGTCGCTCTACGCCGAGGACTTCCGCAAGCGCTTCGGGCTGGAGCACGTGGTGGGCCGCTCCGCCGCCATGCAGGAGGTGCTGGAGCGGGTGCAGCGGGTCGCCCCGACCGACGCCACCGTCCTGGTCACCGGCGAGTCGGGAACGGGGAAGGAGCTGGTGGCCCGCGCCCTCCACGTCACCAGCCGGCGGGGCGACAAGCCCTTCGTGCCGGTGAACTGCGCCGCCATCACCGAGACCCTGCTCGAGTCGGAGCTCTTCGGCCACGCCAAGGGGGCCTTCACCGGCGCCACCCGCGCGCGCCGCGGGCTCTTCGAGGAGGCGAACGGCGGGACCCTCTTCATCGACGAGATCGGCGAGACCGCCCCGGGCTTCCAGGCCAAGCTCCTGCGCGCCCTGCAGGAGGGGGAGATCCGCCGGGTGGGCGAGTCGTCCCCGGTCCAGGTCAACGTTCGCGTGATCGCCGCCACCAACCAGGAGCTGCGGCGCGCCATCGCCGAGAAGCGCTTCCGGGAGGACCTCTTCTACCGCCTCAACGTGGTCCCCATCCGCATCCCTCCGCTCCGGGAGCGCCGCGAGGACATCCCCCTCCTCGCCGCCCACTTCCTCCAGCGCTTCAACCGGCGCACCGGCGGGGAGAAGCTCCTCACCCCCGAGGCGGTCGCCGTGCTCCAGGGCCACGACTGGCCGGGGAACGTCCGGGAGCTCGAGAACATGATCGAGCAGGCCGCCGCCCTCTCGCCGGGCCGGGAGATCCGCGCCGCCGACGTCCAGCTCGAGGAGCGGCCGGCGGCGGCGGGCGGTGAGGCCGGCGCCGGGACGCTGGCCGAAGCGGTCGAGGAGGCCGAGCGGCGGGCGATCGCCACCGCCCTGGCGCGCTCCGGGAGCGACCTCGGCCGGGTGGCGCGGGAGCTCGGGG
>Ga0335082_10000931_pt1 | contig 30776 bp, 28 predicted proteins | sample Lox_Sample_41_FD_206718 | JGI IMG/M metagenome (GOLD analysis project Ga0335082, IMG submission 206718) | Soil microbial communities from Loxahatchee National Wildlife Refuge, Florida, United States - Lox_Sample_4.1 | ecosystem: Environmental > Terrestrial > Soil > Wetlands | place: USA... | reverse complement strand
GAGCCGCGTATAAGCTAAACTTCGTAGGCGTATTGATTTTACTTTGAGGCGAGGCTGCCTTGAATTTCACCTTCACCGACGAACAGACCCATCTCCGTAAGTCCGTCCGCGAATTCGCCGAAGGCGAAATCGGTCCCCATGTCCTCGAATGGGACGAAGCTTCCCACTTTCCGACCGAGATTCTGCCCAATCTGGCGGAAATGGGCCTCCTCGGCGTCATCTTCCCTGAGGAATATGGAGGCTCCGGCCTCGGCTACATCGAATACGCCACGGTCATCGAGGAACTCGCCCGCATCGACGGTTCCGTCGGCCTTTTCGTTGCCGCTCACAACTCGCTTTGCAGCAACCACATCTACAAATTCGGTTCAGAAGAACAGAAGAAAAAGTATCTCGTTCCTCTCGCACAGGGCAAAAAACTCGGCGCCTGGTCCCTTACGGAACCCGGGGCCGGTTCCGACGCTGGCGGTACGCGCACCACGGCCGTTCGTAAAGGAAATGACTGGGTGCTGAACGGTTCGAAGACGTTCACTACGAACGGGAGCTTCGCTGATATCTGTATTGCCATGGCCGTAACAGACAAGGCAAAAGACTCTCATGGCATCAGCGCCTTCATTCTCGAAAAGGGTACGCCCGGTTTTCGCCCTGGCAAGAAGGAAAACAAGCTCGGCATGCGCGCCAGCGATACCTCTGAGGTGATCTTCGCCGATTGCCACGTCTCGGGCGCCAACCTCCTTGGCCCTGAGGGCGAAGGTTTCATCAGTAGCCTCAAGATCCTCGACGGCGGACGTATTTCCATCGCCGCTCTGGCCCTGGGAATGGCCCAAGGTGCGTTGGAAGCCGCTACCCGCTACGCCAAGCAGCGCAAACAATTCGGCCAGGCCATCAGCGAATTTCAGGCCATCCAATTCAAACTCGCGGACATGGCCACGCAGGTCGAAGCCGCACGCCTGCTCGTCTACCAGGCGGCCTGGTTAGCCGATCAGAAGAACGTCCGCTTTACACGCGAGTCCAGCATGGCCAAACTCTTCGCCAGTGAAGTTGCCGTCCGTGTCGCCAACGAATGTGTCCAGATACACGGAGGCTACGGTTTCATCAAGGATTATCCGGCGGAAAAGTTTTACCGTGACGTCAAGCTCTGCACCATCGGCGAGGGCACGAGCGAAATCCAACGCCTGGTCATTGCGCGCCAACTCCTCGGCAAGAAATAATAGGAGTATGCGGCTCCGCACCGTCTGCCTAATACAAGGGATCCTGGCACGATGAGCCTTCTGCTGGGCGAGTGGGCTGCCAAGGTCCGCGAGGGCGACGTCCGTGCCGTTTCTCGTGCCATTACCGCGATCGAAAACCATACTCCCGACGCTGAGCAGTTGCTAAGGCTGCTGTTCCCCTACACGGGGCAGGCTTACCTCACCGGGATTACCGGTGCTCCCGGAACGGGCAAGAGCACTCTTGTCGACCGGCTTGCTGCGGTCTACCGCAAACAGGAACAACGCGTTGGCGTCGTCGCCGTCGATCCCACCAGTCCGTACTCCGGAGGCGCCGTCCTCGGCGATCGCATCCGGATGCAGGGGCATGCGGGCGACTCCGGCATTTTCATCCGCTCTATGGCCACCCGCGGCTTTCTCGGTGGGTTGGCCCGTTCTACCGCCGAAGTCGCTCTGCTCCTCGATGCGGCCGGTAAACGCCAGGTATTGGTCGAAACGGTGGGCGTCGGCCAAGACGAGGTCGATATCGTGCGGCTCGCCGATTGCGTGTTGGTTGTCTTGGTCCCCGGTCTGGGCGACGACATCCAGAATATGAAGGCCGGCCTGATGGAGATCGCGGACATCTTTGTCCTGAACAAGGCTGACCGCGAAGGCGCGGACCGCCTCGAAGAGCATCTTCACGCTATGCTTTCTTTGGTCATGCCGCGAGACGGCTGGCATCCGCCTGTGATTCGCACCGTCGCCACCGAGAATCGGGGTATCGAGAAGCTCGTAGACGCCATCGATGCACTTCGCAAGCACTTCGAGGTGAGCGGAACCCGACAGAAGAAACATGTCGAGCATTGGAAGAATCGCATCATCGAAATGTTGGAATCCCGTCTCCTGGAGAGAGTTCTCGGTGGAAAGGCCGGCGAAGCGCGCCTTGCCGCGGTCGCAGCAGCCGTCGCAGAGCGCAAGAAAGACCCTTTTTCTGCGGTGGATGAGATCTTAAACGACTCAATGTTGTAGGTGCTCGACATGCATCTTGGCGACTTCGAAGTGCAATTCCTCGACGCGGGCTCCTTTGGCCTCGATGGCGGGGCCATGTTCGGCGTCGTTCCTAAAGTTCTTTGGGAGAAGAAATCTCCACCTGACTTAAGCAACCGTATCCGCATGCGCGCCAACTCCTTGCTTGTTCGCGCGCAAAAGAAAATCATCCTCATCGAAACAGGCAACGGTACCAAGATGGACGCCAAGCTGCGCTCTATCTACAACGTTCAGGATGGCGACCCGCTCGTCGATTCTCTTTCGCGCGCTGGCATCGCGCCGGATCAGGTCGATCTGGTCATCAACACGCACCTCCATTTCGACCATTGCGGCGGCAATACGCGCGTTCACCAGAACCGCGTCGTTCCCGCTTTCCGCCGTGCGCAATATGTCGTCCAACGCGCCGAACTCGAGCACGCCATGAATCCTACCGAACGTGACCGTGCCAGCTATCTGCCCGAGAATTTTTCCGCCATCTCCAAGGAGGGCCGCTGGGACCTTGTCGACGGCGACAAGGAAATACTCCCCGGCATTTCCGTGGCTCGCATTCCTGGCCACAACGCCAACATTCAGGCGGTTCTGATCAATCGCGGCGGTAAAAAGATCGCTTTTGTTGCAGATTTGCTCCCGACGCGGCACCATATTTCTTTGCCCTGGATTATGGCCTACGACCTGTTCCCGCTCCAGACGCTCGAGACCAAGCGCCACTGGCTTGCCCGCTTCGTCGCAGAGGACTGGATCGTCGTCTTCGGCCATGACCCCGATATTCCCGCGGCCTCGCTTCACCAGCGCGATGGTAAATTCGAAATCGAACCGGTCGACCTTAACCGGTAGTTTCCAGGAGAACGACGAATGCCTAAGTCGGCGAAATCGAAAGGGAAATCCGCGCGGGCCAAGGGCGCTGTCGCGGAGATTGGTGTCATCGGCGGCAGCGGCCTCTACGCGATGGAGGGCCTGAAGGACGCGCGCGAAGTTCGTGTTAAGACTCCTTTTGGCGATCCTTCGGATGCCTTTGTCCTCGGCACGGTGGAAGGGAAGCGCGTGGCATTTTTAGCCCGCCATGGCCGGGGCCACCGTATTCTTCCCGGAGAGCTCAATTTCCGCGCCAATATCTACGCCATGAAGCTTCTTGGCGTCCAACGCATTGTCTCCGTCAGCGCGGTAGGTTCGCTTCAGGAAGGTCTCCGTCCAGGAGAATTCCTGGTTCCGGATCAGTTTTTTGACAGCACTAAGGGCCGCAAGTCCACTTTTTTTGGCAACGGCATCGTCGCTCATGTCACCTTCGACAAGCCGACCTGCTCGCAACTTTCCACTGTCCTTGCCGACGCCTGCATTTCCTGCGCTGTCCCAGTCCATCGCAAGGGTACCTATATCTGCATGGAAGGCCCGCAATTCTCAACCCTCGCCGAAGCGAATTTCCATCGTGCCATGAAATTCGACGTGATCGGCATGACCAATGTCACCGAAGCGAAGCTCGCCCGTGAAGCGGTGATTTGCTATTCCACCATCGCCATGATCACCGATTACGATTGTTGGCATCCCGAACACGACTCCGTTACCGTCGCCACCATCATCGCCACGCTCAATCAGAACGCGACCAACGCTCAGAATGTTCTCAAGGAAGCCATTCGCTCCGTTCCTGCCGTGCGCAACTGCAAGTGTGGCGGCGCTCTCAAACACGCGATTCTCACGGATCCAAAACTTGTTCCTGCGAAAACCAAGAAACACCTTGCCGCTATTCTCGGCAAGTATCTGTCCTAGGAGCTGCTTGTGTCCCTTCTCGTGGTCGGTTCTGTTGCGTATGACGCGCTTGAGAGTCCTTACGGCAAGGTCGATCGCACCCTCGGTGGTGCCGCCACCTACTTTGCCGTCTCCGCGGCGTTTTTCACTCATGTCAACCTTGTTGCCGTCGTCGGCGATGATTTTCACTCGAGCGACGAAGCCATCCTTCGCAAGCGCTCGATCGATATCGAAGGTCTCGAACGCACACCTGGCAAGTGCTTTTTCTGGGCTGGGCGCTATTCCGAAAATCTCAATGAACGCGTCACGTTGACCACCGAACTCAACGTCTTTGCCGATTTCAATCCGCGCCTTCCGCAGAAATACACCAACTCCAAGTTCGTCTTTCTCGCCAACATCGCGCCGACCTTGCAACGTGACGTCCTTCATCAGGTCAAGGGCGCGCCCAAGCTCGTCGCCATGGACACCATGAATTACTGGATCGAACGCACCAACGACGAACTCCGCGAGACGCTCAAACATGTCGACATCCTCATGATCAACGACTCGGAGACTCGCCAGCTTGCCAATGAGCACAATCTCCTCCGTGCCGCCCGCCGTATCTTCAAGATGGGACCTTCCGCGCTCGTCGTGAAACGCGGCGAATATGGCGCCATGCTCGTTGATGGCAAGGGTGTCTTTTGTGTCCCCGCCTTCCCCCTCGAAGAGCCCCACGATCCAACCGGCGCGGGAGACAGCTTCGCCGGAGGTTTTATGGGCTATCTCGCCGGTGTCGGCAGGAAGAGTGACTCGGCGCTCCGGCGCGCGATGGTCTACGGATCGGTCCTCGGCAGTTTTGCCGTCGAGCGTTTCGGCCTCGAACGCCTCCTCACCCTCAAGAAGTCGGAGATATACGCCAGAGCACGTCACTTCGCAAAACTCACGCAATTCGAACTCTAGGTTCGCTAGAATCCCCTCAGGCGGATGTGGGTCGCCGTTCCATGCTCTCGTTCCACGACGTTTTCGTTCGCATGCTGTTTGCTGCCGCCATGGGCGCGCTCATCGGTCTCGAGCGCGACCTGAAACGCCGCCCGGCCGGCATTCGTACCAGCATGTTCGTCTGCCTCGCAACCGCTCTTTTCACGATCATGTCTGCCCAACTTGCCCACATCTGGGGCGACTCGAGCGGCACCCGCATCGCCTCCAACATCGTTCAGGGGATCGGGTTTCTCGGTGCGGGCGCGATTCTCAAGGACAGTGCGGGCCTCGTTGGCATGACCACTGCTGCCACGATCTTCGTCGAGGCCGCCATTGGTATGGCTGCGGGTGGCGGCTTTTTCGGCGTTGCGGCTGCTGCCACCGTAATTGTTATCTTTGCCCTCTTTGTGATCGGTTGGGCTATCCAGCGGCTTGACCTCAAATCCCGCGCCGTCCTGTTCCGCTTCACGACGGGTCATACGGAAAGCGTTGCGGGCGAACTGCAGCACCTTCTCGGGGGACTGCATATTTCTCCTACCCACTTCCGGGTTTCCATGGCCGGTACGTCCTCCATTGTCGAATTCCAGGCGGAGGTCAGTCGCAGCCAAGAAGCCGCCATCGTCTCGCAGCTCAATCGCCAGGGCATGGTCACCGAAATAATTCCTTCCAGCGGACATCACGAATGACGAGCCACTTGGGATCGCTCCGCAAGCCTAAGCCTCTTCGCCGTGGCGCGCGCATCGCCTATTTCGCGCCCGCGTCACCTCCCGCCGATTCCGCAGACATGGCTCTTGGCATGCTCGAATTGCGCCGCCTCGGCTTCGACGTTGTCCCTGCGCATGAGTTTCTCCCTTCCGGCTACTTCGCCGCTCCTGCGGAAGAGCGCCTCGAAGGATTTCTCGGGGCCTTGCGGAATCCCGAATTTGAGGGTCTTGTAGCTTTGCGCGGTGGCTATGGCTCCACTTATCTGCTGGACTCGCTCCGGCCCGAAGATCTCGGCTCGCCCAAATGCATCATCGGCTATAGCGACATTACCGCGCTCCAGACCTTCCTGTGGCAGAAGTGCAATTGGGTCACCTTCCACGGCCCAATGCTAGCCGCCGGCTTCGATCACGGTCCGAACGACCTGCGCGGCTTCGACGATGCCTCGTTCCTTGATGCCATCTCGACCGTTTCCGGGGGCTGGCAGCTAAATCTTCGCGGCGAATCCTTGTCTGCCGGCGAAACCGACGGTGTAGTCCTCGGCGGCTGCCTCACGATGCTCCAGACCTCGTTGGGCACTCCCTGGGAAATTGACACCGATGGCGCCATCCTGGTCCTCGAAGACACACACGTGAAGCCATATCAGGTCGACCGCGCCGTTATGCACCTTAAACAGGCAGGCAAGTTTGCAAATGTTCGGGGCATCATTCTCGGCGAATTCCCCGGATGCGAACCTCCGATTCCCAACAGCCCCACTGTCCGGGCCGTCTGCAAGCATCTCCTGGCACCCCTCGGTATTCCGATTGTCTATGGTGCTCCTATTGGGCATGCCGAGCGCTCCATGCTTACCGTCCCGTTTGGTATTCGTGCTCGGCTCCGTGCGGCGGGCGAGGGTACCTTGGAATTCCTTGAGTCTGCCGTGCAGGATTGATTGGGAAGAGAACGTGGCCAACAAAAAACACATTCACATGATCGGGATTGGTGGCTCCGCCATGGCTCCCCTGGCTGGAATGCTCCGCGAGTCCGGCTACAAGGTTACCGGCTCGGACGCTGGTGTCTATCCCCCCGCTTCTACGCTGCTCGAATCGCTCCACATTCCTTACGCCTCGGCCTTTGACGCCCGGAACCTTTCACCCGCGCCTGACTCGATCGTCGTAGGCAATGCTATTTCTCGCGGTAATGTTGAAGTCGAAGAGATGCTCGACCGCCGCCTGCCACATCGGTCGCTCCCCGAAATCCTCGAGGAAGAATTCCTCCCCGGCAAGCACTCCATCGTTGTCAGCGGTACGCATGGCAAGACGACCACCACCGCCATCCTTGCCTGGATGTTCCATGTTGCCGGCAAGCACCCCAATTTCCTCGTTGGCGGGATCGCTGAAAACTTTGGCAAGAGTTATGCTCTCGGCGGTGGCCCGGATTTCATTCTGGAAGGCGACGAGTACGACTCCGCTTATTGGGACAAGGCCGCTAAATTCTTCCACTATCAGCCCGACGACCTCATCATCACCTCTGTCGAATTTGATCATGCCGATATCTACGCGGATTTCGACGTCTACCGGCTTGCTTTCAAGCGTCTCGTCAATCTCGTCCCGCGCCGCGGTCGCGTGATTGTCTGGGGCGATTCCGGCGCGGGCGAAGCCCTTCGCCACGTTACGGAGAAGGCCTTTTGCCCCGTTATCACCTACGGCTTCGAGCCCGGCAACGATTGGGTTGCCTCCGGCGTCTCGATCGAACGCGACCAGATGCGCTTCCACGTCGATTACAAAGGCGAACCGTACGGCGAATTTTTGCTCTCGGCTACAGGCCGCCACAACGTCCTCAACTCTCTTGCTGCGCTGGTCGTCGCTCAAGGCCGTGGCATTCGTCGGGAATCCATCTCGCAGGCCCTCGCGACCTTTCAGAATGTCAAGCGTCGAATGGACGTGAAAGGAGAGATCAACCACATTCTTGTCGTCGACGACTTTGCTCACCATCCCACCGCTATCCGTGCCACCATCGAAGCCGCTCGCCTCCGCTGGCCCACTCGTCGGCTCTGGGCCATTCTCGAGCCTCGTTCCAACTCCATGCGCCGCCGCGTCTTTCAGGAAGCACTCCCGCAATCCCTCGCTCTCGGCGATCGCGTCGTTCTTGGCAGCGTTCATCGCGCCACCCAGCTCGCCGACGATCAGCGCCTCGATCCGGAATCCATCGCCGTCGCGGTCAGGGGGCTGGGTAAAGACGCCCGGGTTTTTCCCAATGCCGATGCGATCACAGAATTTCTCGCGGCTGATGTGCTGCCTGGCGATTTGCTCCTCGTCATGTCCAATGGTAGTTTCGATGGCCTATGCGACAAACTTCTGAAGCGCCTCGCTGCCGGCCAGCCGGGTTCTAGGGTCTCCGCTCCGTGACGCCTCGATATCTCCGGCTCCTGTTCGCCGCTGCGGCTCTATTTATCACCGCTCGCCAAAGCTCGGCGGCCATTCATTACACCGTCTCGCTTGCCAATCCCGAACAGCATCTTTTCCGCGTCACGATGGAAGTTCCCGACGTCCGCGAAGAGCTTCGCCTTCAAATGGCCGCCTGGAATGCTCTCTACGAGATCCGCGATTTCAGCAGTCACGTTGAACAAGTGCGCGCCTCGGCCAATGGCCAGCCCGCGATCGTCGAGAAACTCGATAAGCTCACCTGGCGCATTAAAGCCTCGGGAACCGTCACCGTAACGTACTCCACCTTCTGGGACGACCTCGGCCCCTTCAACTCGCAACTCAACTCCGAGCACGCTTTCATTAACCCCGCCATGATCCTGATGTACGTGCCTGATCGTCGTGGCGAAAAGACCATCGTCGCGCTGGTTGATGTTCGGGATGATTGGAACGTGGCAGCTTCCACGTTCACGACTGTGACGCGCGGCGGGTCCCCACGGCTCATTGGCCTCGAAGCACCCAGCTTTGATGCTCTTGCCGACGGTCCGATTGAAGTTTCGCATTTCGAAGAATTCTTATTGCCTGATGTTTCACCACCCGTGCGCGTCGTCATTCATGGCGATAACTACAAGAAGCACGATGTCGAATCCGCCCTCCGCAAGATCGTCTTGTATGAAACCAGACTCATGGATGGCGCTCCTTACGACCGCTACACCTTTATCTTTCACGTCGGGAAAGCCTCCGGCGGTGCGGGTGGCGGCATGGAGCACTCCAACTCCACGGCGATCTCCGTGCCCTCCGGCGCCTATCTTTCTAACGTCTCCGCCCACGAGTTTTTCCATCTCTGGAATGTGAAGCGCATCCGCCCGGTGACCCTCGAACCGGTCGATTTCACCCACGAAATGTACACACGGGCCCTGTGGTTTGCCGAGGGTGTCACCAACACCTACGGCGCCTACACGCTGGTTCGCACTGGTATCTGGAGCAGGCAGGATTTTTATCACGACCTCAGCGCTCAGATTACTGAACTTGAGTCGCGCTCCGCTGACCACTGGCAAAGCGCCGAGCAATCCAGTCTCGACGCTTGGCTCGAAAAGTACGCTCTGTACAACCAGCCGGGCCACAGCGTCTCTTACTACACAAAGGGCCAGGTTCTCGGTGTTCTTCTCGATATCCTCATTCGCGACCGTACCGACAATCAACACAGTCTGGACGATGTTCTTCGCGCCATGAATCAGGAATTCGCCAGGCAAGGCAAATACTATCGCGACAGCCTCGATGTGCGCCTCACGGCCGAAAAGATCGCGGGCGGCTCTCTCGCTGACTTCTTCTCCAGCTATGTCAGTGACGCACAGCCTTTGCCGTATCGCACGGTACTCGCGCTCGCAGGTCTGGCCCTGGAAGAAAAGGAAGTCTCGCGGGCCGTCCTTGGTTTTTCCGTGCAGCGGGAAGCCAATGCTCCTTGGACAGTGGCCAGCGTCGAATCAGGCAGCGCCGCAGAAAAGAGCGGCCTGAAAGTGGGTGACGAGGTCTTGCGCTGGAATGGCGGCGACGTGCCCAGGCGTCCCGACCGTTGGGCTACCCAGCAGAAGCCAGGCGAAGAGCTTCACCTCCGTGTTCGCCGTGACGACAAGGAGGAGAATATCGACCTACGGTTCGGTGAGATTCGCGAGAAGTTCTTCAATGTCGTCGAAGCTTCGAATGCCGATCTCCGCGCTAAGCGCATCCGTGATGGCCTTCTTCACGGCACCACTGATCCCGTGACCGCCCGAAAACAGTAACCGCCATCCGCCGCGGAGCAACTCTCGCTTTACTTAAGCCCAAAACCCTATAACGTATTACGTACCCATGTTCCGCGCCGCTTTCATGTGCTTCTTCCTGAGCCTCTATGTCCTCCTTGTCGGGCCCCCTTTGCTCATCTACACCTTCGTCACCAGGCACGTGGACCCCCTCTACTGGGCAGGCGTCAGAGGCGTGATGTTCTTCGTGAACTGCGTCGGCGTCCGCGTTCAAGTCAGAGGCCTCGAACGCATTCCTCCCGGCACCTGTATCTTCGCTGCAAATCACACCAGTTCCGCCGATGCTCCCGCCGTTGTTGGCGCCATCCCCAGCCGCATCGCCATTCTCCTGAAACGATCGCTCTTCGAATGGCCAATCGTGGGCCAGGCCTTCCAGCTCGCTCACTTCATTCCCGTCGACCGATTCAACCGTGAGTCCGCCATCGAGAGCCTCGAAAAGGCCACGGTCGCCCTCCGCAATGGTCAATCGTTTCTGATTTACCCGGAAGGAACCCGGAGTCCGGACGGCCGGCTTCAGGAATTCAAGAAGGGAACTGCCGTCATGGCCATCAAATCTGGTGTGCCGCTTGTTCCCGTCGCTTGTTCGAATGCCCACCGCATCATGGAGAAACGCAAACTGAAGATTCGCCCCGGCCAAATTCTGGTGGAATTCCTCTCTCCGATCAACCCCGCGAACTATTCGCTCGAGCAACGCGAGGCACTCATCCAGGAGTTGCATGACCGCGTCGCCGCCGGACTTCCCCCTGACCAGCGCCCCCTCGGTTTCCCCGGCGCCGCTTAGCTACCGCCTCCCCTTCAGCTCCTCCAATTCGCTCTCCAATGCCTGTACTCTCTTCTGCAGTTCCGGCAAGCGGTTCAGTGCCGCCATCATCTTCAGCCACTGCCGGTTTTCTACTGCCGGATAGCCCGAGTAAAGCGCCCGCGCCGGCACATCATTCGGCACACCACTCTGTGCCGTGATTACCGCTCCATCTCCGACCGTCAAGTGGCCCGCCGTTCCCACCTGTCCCGCCAGAATGCAGCTTTCTCCCACCTGGGTCGACCCCGCTAGGCCCACCTGTCCGCAAAGCATCGTGTTGGCCCCCACCTGCGATGCATGCCCGACCAGTACCAGATCGTCTATCTTGGTCCCCCTCCCGATCCTCGTTTCCCCCACCGTTGCCCGGTCCACACAAGCGTTCGCTTGCACCTCGACATCATCTTCCAGCACCGCTGGACCCGACTGAGCCATCTTTTGCCACGTGCCGTCCGCCCGCTTTGCGAATCCCAGCCCGTCCCCCCCGATGACCACCCCGTTCTGCAGGAGCACCCGGTCCCCTATCCTGCACCCCTCTCGGACTACTGCATGCGCGTGCGCAAAAAAGTTCTTTCCGATCTTCGCGTCCCGGTAAATCGTTACAAAGCTGTGTAATACGCAGTTGTCGCCAATCTCCGCCGCTTCATCCACAAAGCAATAGGGCCCGATGTGTGCCCCTGTCCCTATCTTCGCAGACTTCGCGACCACCGCCGTCGCGTGTACCCCTGCCTTATATTCTGGACCGCAGTAGAACAATTCGATGGCACACGCGAACGCCAAATACGGATTCGCTGTCCTTAGCGTAGCGAGGGGAGGCAGTTCCGGATCCCGCTGCAGCGCCACGCCCTCCTCGATCAGCACCGCGGATGCTTTGGTCGTCTTTAGCTGTGGCGAATAGCGTCGGTTTGCCAGAAACGTCAACTGGCCCGTTTCCGCATGATCAATTCCCCCAACGCCCGTGATCTCCGTTGAGGGATCCCCCTCCAACCGGCACCCCAGCTTCTCCGCCACATCCTTCAGTTTCATGGACTCGGCTCCTGTCATCTCTGTCTGGTGGCGACCTGCTCGCCAAATTAAGGGTTCCGGGAAGAAGGTTTACTCGTCGTTGAACAACCGTGGTTGCGCAAGCTCACCCGCCGCTGCCGGCTTGCGCCTGGCGATTCCCACTACCCCTAGGACGGTCAGTTGTGTTAATGCGGCCCGTGGCACGTAGACTCGATCGGTATTCGAATTGAAATCCGGCGGCGTGATTTGCACTCCAGTGTCCAGCAGACCAAGAAGGTCGTTCGGGATGACTCCCTCCAGGTTGTCCCCGTCGTGAAACCTCAGCTTCACCCACAACCCATCCAGCTTCGGTCGGCTCAGGAAGCTCTTCCGTTCCAAGTCGATATCCTCTTCCAGATCCCGCACGAAATATATGGCCCGAACCTTCCCGATGGGCACTTGCTCGTGGGCACCGTCTTGAGTGAGCAGGTCCAGGGGGTCCTCCCCCCTCCCCAGCTTCCCCGGATTCAGATACCCTCGCACCAACTTCTTGTCCAGAAGCTCGACGATCACTTTCTTGTGCGTAGAAGCGGCTGCTTTTGTTTTCAAGCGGTCTTTCCAAGAAAAAACACAAATCCGTTGAATCTCGTCGTTAAAACATGTTATGTTAAGCAGGAATTTCCTGTCAACTCATTGTTTTTATTGGCTTTAGGTCCCCGAGGGGCCTTCCTTGACCGAGAAGAAGCAAATCCTCAAATCCGCTTCTATCATCTCCCTGGTCACCATTGTCAGCCGGGTCCTTGGCTATGTTCGCGATCAACGCATCTCTTTCCTGCTCGGCACTACGCTCTCGGCCGACGCTTTCGTCCTTGCCTACCGTCTTCCCAACCTCGCGCGACGGTTGATCGGCGAGGGCACCGTCGCTGCCGCCTTCATTCCCGTGCTTACCACCTACATGCGTGGTAACTCTGCGGAGCAGCTCTGGGGATTCGTCAACCGCATCTTTTGGACACTGGCTCTCGTGCTTGCCATCGTCACTGTCCTCGGAGTGATTTTCTCTCCCGCCGTGATCCAGACATTCTCTGCACCGACCGACCGTGAGACCAGCTATGCGGAAGCGATCTCCCTCAACCGCATTATTTTTCCTTACGTCTTCTTTGTCGGGCTTGCCGCTCTCGGCATGGGCATTCTGAATTCCTTTCACAAATTTGCTCTGCCTGCCTCAACCACGGTCCTCCTGAATCTCTCTATCATCATTTTCTCGACAGCCGCCGTCTGGCGCTACTTTCAGTCGCCTGCAATTTCGCTGGCTGTCGGGGTGCTGGTCGGTGGCGCATTGCAGTTCCTCATCCTGGTGCCCCAACTTGTCCGGCAGGGAATGCGTTTCGACTTCGGGATCTCGTTCATCCATCCCGGCGTTCGTTCTTTCGCGCGTCTTATGATCCCGCGGTTCTTCGGCATGGGTGTCGCCCAAATCAATTTTTTCGTCGACACTTTTTTCGCCAGCGCAGCCCGCATGCCGCAGGGCAGCCTTGCGGCACTTTACGTCTCGGACCGCGTCATGGAGCTCGTTCTCGGTGGATACGCGATCGCTGTCGCCACCGCGATTCTCCCGATGATGTCCCACCAGGCAGCCGCTAACGATTACGAAGGGCTCAAACGCACGCTCACCTTCGCGGTTCGTATCGTTGCCTATATCACAATTCCGGCCGCCGTGGGCCTTATGATCCTTCGCGAGCCCATCATCCGTATGCTCTTCCAGCACGGTCAATTTGTCGCCGAATCCACGCGACTGACTGCTCGCCCGCTGCTCTACTACGCTGCCGGCTTGCCCGCGCTCGCCTGCGTGAAACTCATCGTTCCTGCTTTCTACTCTGCGCGGGATACAAAGACTCCGGTCGTCGTCGCTTTTATCTCCTTCTTCCTCAACATCGTTCTCAATTTCATCTTCCTCGAGAATAATTACCTCTACCGGCGCTTTCAGAACGGCGGTCCCGCCCTTGCAACCGTTCTCGCCACTCTGTTCGATTTCTTCACGCTGTTCTTCATTTTCCGCCTTCGCTACGGAGCTCTCGGCACCATCGACATTTTCCGTTCGATCAGTAAAATATCGATCTGCGCCGCGCTCATGGGCGTGGGATGCGCCGTGGCCAACCACTTCGTGAAGTACACCCTGGACTATGCCTTCATCAACCAGTTGCTTATTTTCATTGCGCTGATTGGCGGAGCAACGCTCCTTTACATAGGCTTGACGTGGCTCTTCCGTTGTCCCGAAATTGAAGAAGTCTACGGTATCGCTACCCGGCGCGAATCTGCCGAAGAACTGGCGGGTGCCTGATGGAACTGCCGGCCGTGATCACTGCGTTTCTCACTCATGTGCGGGTAGAGAAAGGACTTTCGAGTAACACCGTTTCCGCGTACCGTCGCGACCTCGCGAAATTCGAAGCCTTCACAAAGAAACACAAACTGGCGTTGGATACCGTTCGCCGTGGCGATCTCGTGGACTTTCTCGCAAGTCTTTATCACCAGAAACTCGAGAGCCGCACGGTGGCCCGACATCTCGTGACTCTCCGCAACTTCTTCCGGTACGCGCAGCTTCAGGAGCTGATTCCGGAGGATCCTTCGCTCAATCTGGAATCGCCGAAGATCCGTCGGTCATTGCCCGGTTATCTTCGCCTTGAGGAAGTCGAAAAGCTGCTGGCGCAGCCCGACGAGAGGACTGCGATCGGCGTTCGCGATCGCGCCATGCTCGAGGTGCTGTACTCCAGCGGTCTGCGCGTCTCGGAGTTGATAGGTCTTCGCGTCATGGACCTCGACCGCGCCGTCGGATGTGTCCGCTGCATCGGCAAGGGCGACAAAGAACGCATCGTCCCGATTGGCAAGAAGGCTACTACGCTCGTTGAGAAATACCTTCGCGAGGCTCGTCCAAAACTGTTGGGCAAAGGTTCTGCGGCGAATTCGCCTTTCCTGTTTCTCAACCGGCGCGGAACTGCCATTAGCCGCGTCGGCGTCTGGAAAATTCTTTCGGCTTATGGCCGGAAAGCAGGTTTGCGTGTGGGGCTCACTCCCCACATGCTTCGTCACAGCTTTGCTACGCATCTCCTGGAACGTGGCGCGGATCTTCGCTCCGTTCAGTTGATGCTGGGCCACAGTGATATCTCCACGACTCAGATTTATACCCACGTCGTAGAGGAGCGTTTGAAGCAGATTTACAAGGCTCATCACCCGCGCGCTTGACGCTCGGGAAGGGACTATGCGGGTTCGGCCGGTCTGTGTGGCCTGCCCTAATTTGGAAGGAGCGCAATGCCTGATTACATGTTCTTGCTCGAAAGCCGCCTCTCTCCTGAGCAGCGCGCCGCGATGCTCCGCGTTCAGGAACTTGCAGCCGCCATGGGGTTCAACGTCTACCTCACGGGCGGAACGGTTCGCGATCTTATTACCGGTGCCAACCTTCGCGACCTCGACTTCACGGTCGAAGGCAATCCCTCCAAGATGGCGCGTGAACTTGAAAAAGGCGGCGCCAAGGTAGTCAGCGAAGACGACAAGATCCGTCACGCAGAGATCCTCTTTGCCGGCGACGTGGAAGGTAGTCTTGCTGCGGCTCGCGACGAGTACTACGTTCGCCCCGGCACGCGGCCCGAGATCCGCTGGTCCACCATCATGGAGGATCTGCGTCGCCGCGATTTCTCGCTCAACGCCATCGCTATTTCGCTGAATCCGGCGTCTCGTGGGTTGCTCCTTGACCCTACCAACGGGCTCTCTGACATCGAGCACGGCGAAGTTCGTGCTCTTACGATTCATAGTTTTACGAATCAGCCGGCGCGTCTCCTGCGCGCGGTGCGGGTGGCCGCCCGCATGGGTTTCAAACTCGAGGCCAGGACTCAGGAATGGTTCAACCTTGCCATCGAACGTGAACTGCAGAAGACCATCACATCAGAAGACGGCGGGGAGGAGTTGCGCGCGCTCGCACGCGAGGAGCGTCCCCACCTCATCCTGAAGGAATGGGATGAACTCGAACTGCTCGAGCTTGTTCACCCGCTCCTGGAAAAGAAGCGGCCTGACTATGACGCGATCTCCCGCCTCATCAAGGTTCGCGATGAACTGTTTATGGCTGGTTTTCGGCCACGGTTGGCAACCCCAATGATGCTGGCGATTCTGGGTCGGCTGAAAGATCGCGAAGTGAGCAGCATGCTTTCAAAGCTCGGCTTCCGCTCCGCAGAGATCCAGGCTCTGGAAGAGTTTCCGGAAAAAGCGGACGCGATCCAGAAAGACCTGGCCGGGAAGAAAGCCAAAACACCTATCGAAGCTTATCACCTGATCGAAAAACTTCCGGCCGACGTGGTCGCTTATCTTCTTGCGGAGTCGAACAATTCCGCTGCCGTTTCCAAGCTGAAAGCTTATCTCCACAAATGGCGCCCGATCCGCCAGGCGCTGCCCGTTGTTGCTAATGAACTCGAAGCACTGGGCATGGTGCGTGGCTCCAGGTTCGATCAGATTGTGAACGAGGTATTCGCTATCCAACTCAATGGCCGCGGGAAGACGCCGGAGGAGCGCGAGAAGACACTCCGCAAGCTTTCCGGAATCAAGGAGCTGCCAAAGAAGAAGGAGAAAGAGAAGAAGCCCCCGAAGATGGACAAGCAGGCGCACGCAGCTGCCTTGAAAGCGAAAGCAGGCCATGACAAGGCTGTTGCCGCAAAAGAAAAGGGCAAGCCCGCTCCGAAGCCCGCGCCCCACAAGAAAGCGAAGAAGTAGGTCGGATCGCGCCAAATTTGCGGCCCGCGTAGATTGTCAACCTGGGTGGCCTGTCCGGTTCGGTTCAGAACGCCTGCGTCTGCGCGGTGCTTTTGCTCGCTATCTTCGGCGAATGCCTGTGAATAACTCACAATCGCGCTTCGCATTCCTTCCGCCCCGGTCTACAATTGAATTCCATGGGCGATCCCCAGTTTGTTCACCTGCACGTCCACACCGATTACAGTCTTCTGGACGGCGCGTGCGAAACCTCCGAACTTCTTGATGAAGCCTCGCGTCAGAAGATGCCGGCTGTGGCTATCACGGATCACGGCAACCTTTTTGCCGCCGCGAATTTCTTCTACGAGGCCAGCAAGCGTGACGTAAAACCCATCATCGGGTGCGAAGTCTATCTTGCCAAAGGTAGCCGCCACGACCGCGGCGAAAAAGCCGGTTCGAGTGAAGATCGCGACGATTTTGAGCCCGGCACCCGCGGCAGCAACCATCTCGTACTTCTCTGTGAGAATCTCGATGGCTATCGCAATCTGATCAAGCTTGTCTCCGCCGGGTTTCTAGAAGGGTTTTACTACAAGCCCCGCATCGACTATGACCTTCTTGCGAAGCACAGCAAGGGGTTGATCGCGCTCTCCGCTTGTCTCCGCGGGCCGGTTACCGAAGCGGTGGTCGAGGAAAAATTCGACCGCGCACGTGATAACGCCTACCGCCTCCGCGACATCTTTGGCAAAGGCAGCTTCTTTCTCGAGATTCAGGACCAGGGCCTTCCTATTGAAAAAGGCGTCAACAAGGAGCTGATCCGCCTGTCGAAGGAGTCCGGCATCCCTCTCGTCGCCACCAACGATTGCCACTACCTCCATCACGACGACGCCCATGCCCAGGAAGTCATGCTTTGCATTCAGACTGGGAAGACCATGGGTGACGCGAACCGCATGAAGTTCGCCACCGACCAGTTCTACTTCAAGACGGCTCAAGAGATGGCAGCAGTTTTCCGCGATCTTCCTGAGGCGCTCTCCCGCACCGTCGATATAGCCTCACGTTGTAATGTCAAGATCGAGCATATTCCCAACGCACTCCCCGAGTTTAAGGTCCCCGATGGCCACACGCCGGGCAGTTACTTCGAGAAGGTGGCTCGAGAAGGCTTCTCCCAGCGAGTTCCGCACCTCGAACGCCTCGCGAAACAGGGCCTGTTGCGGAATCCTGTCCTCGAGTACGAGCGTCGCCTCACCTCCGAAATCGAAATGATCAAGAAGATGCACTATGAAGGCTACTTCTTGATCGTTTGGGACTTTATCCGCTACGCCCGCGCTCAGGAAGTTCCCGTTGGTCCCGGTCGCGGTTCGGCGGCCGGTAGTCTCGTCAGCTACGCGCTCCGCATCACGGACGTGGACCCGCTGCAGTACAACCTGCTGTTTGAACGCTTCCTCAATCCGGAACGCGTCTCGATGCCCGATATCGATATCGACTTTTGCATGCGCCGCCGCGGTGAACTGATCGACTATGTGACCCACAAATACGGCCGCGAAAATGTTTCGCAGATCATTACTTTTGGCACCATGGCTGCAAAAGCCGCGATTAAGGACGTTGGCCGGGCCATGGACATTCCTTACGGCGAAGTCGATCGCCTGGCGAAGCTGATTCCTGCTACCTTGGGCATTGAACTGAAAGTTGCCCTTGAGGAATCGCCTCAGCTGAAAGCCGCCGTCGAGTCTGACGAAAAGTTCAAAGATTTGATGAAAGTGGCGCTGCGCCTGGAAGGGCTTTCCCGCCACGCCTCCACCCACGCGGCTGGAGTCGTCATCTCGCCGCAGCCGCTTACGGAACTCGTCCCCGTTTACAAGACCAATCGCGACGAAATCACCACGCAGTACGACATGAGCGCCCTCGAGCGTATCGGCCTGCTCAAGATGGACTTCCTCGGGCTGACTACTCTCACCGTACTCCATGACACGGTCAAAATGATCTCGCAGAATCGCAGCGTCAAGATCGACCTCGATAGCCTGCCGCTCGATGACGAAGCTACGTACAAGCTGTTCTCGCGCGGCGACACCACCGCTATCTTCCAGTTCGAGTCTCACGGCATGCGCGACATTCTGCGCCGCTACCATCCCACCCGCATCGAAGATCTCACTGCCCTGAACGCCCTGTACCGCCCGGGCCCCATACAGGGCGGCATGATCGATGACTTCATCAACCGCAAGCATGGCAAAACGAAAGTCAGCTACGAACTCCCGCAACTGAAGGACATTCTGGAAGAGACCTACGGCGTTATCCTCTATCAGGAACAAGTCATGCAGATTGCCAACCGCCTTGCCAGTTTCTCTCTCGGTGAAGCGGACATCCTCCGTCGTGCCATGGGCAAGAAGAAGAAAGAGGAAATGGCCGCCCAGCGGGCCAAATTCCTCGCAGGTTGCGACAAGAACAAGATCAACGACAAGAAAGCCGTCCGCATCTTCGACCTGATGGAGGAATTCGCCGGCTACGGCTTCAACAAATCCCACTCTTGCGCCTACGCGCTCCTGGCCTACCAGACCGCCTATCTCAAAACGCACTATCCGGTCGAATTCATGGCCGCCCTGCTTACTTCGGAAACGGGAAATGCCGAAAAGCAGGTTAAGTACATCAACGAATCGCGTGGCATGAGTATTCCCATCCTTCCGCCGGACGTGAACGAGAGCGATCTCTATTTCACGCCCGTGAGTGAATCCATCCGCTTTGGCATGGCGGCCATCAAGAACGTCGGTGAAAACACGGCGAAGGCGATCCGTGAAGCGCGTGTCGCGCAGGGTCGGTTCAAGTCCCTCTACGAATTTTGTGAGCGCATCGAATCTCGCTTCCTGAATAAGCGCGTCTTCGAGAGTCTCATCAAGTCTGGTGCCATGGACTCGCTTGGCCCCCGCGAGGGCATGCTCGCTTCCGTCGACGAGGCTATCGCCGCCATCCAGCGTGCACAGCGTGCCAAGGAATCTGGTCAGCACGGGCTGTTTTTCGGTAGCGGTGCCGACGAGCCCAAGGTTCACTTCGAGCTGCGTGATGCCGCATCCTGGAGCGAAGAGGAGCGTCTGGCGAGCGAATATGCCATGCTTGGCTTCTATGTCTCCGGCCACCCACTCGAAAAATACGCATCTCGACTCAAAGACATCAACGCCGTGGCTCTCGAGCAGATCGATGGCCAGCGCAACGGCAAAGACATCACCGTTGCTGGCCTGATCGTAGGTAACCGCCCTATGCGTTCCAAGAAGGGCGCACGCTGGGCCATCTTCACGTTGCAGGACATGACCGGCGTGCAGGAGCTTCTCGCCTTTCCGGAAGCATTCGCGCGACTCGAGAGCATCCTCAAGCCTGCTACGCCGCTCTTGCTCAAAGTCCGCGTCCAGATCGAGGAGGCCGGGACACGCCTCTCGCTTCAGGAAGCCCGCCGTCTCGAGGATGTCGCCGAACGCGCTTCCGCTTCCGAGCTCCGGCTAAGAGTCGACCTTCAGCGAGTCAACGAGGATTCCCTCCAACTGCTCGAGGACCTTTTCTCCAGCGCTTCGGGACCCAGTCCGGTTATCTTTGAGCTCGAGTCCAAAGACGGAACTACTGCCGTGGTCCAATCTCAGCGTAAGATACGGGTGACCTCCGACTTGATCGCCGCTCTCGAGCGCATCTGCGGCGACGAAGGCATCCAGAGGATTTCTTAATGGCCGCAGCGCATAAAGACAAGAAAGAAGCGTCTCCTACCATCGACCGCGAAAAGGAAATCGAACGTCTCGAAAAAGACGTCGAGGAGCTTCGCCGTCTCGCCTCAACCAGCGAAGAAGGTGAACTGGAACTTGAACGCTTGAAACGCGAGGTTCTGGAGCTTCGACGTGAGTTCTATGCCCACTTGGGTCCCTGGCAGCGCGCACAGATCGCCCGTCATCCGCAACGCCCGTACACTCTCGACTGGATCGGCCAGATGTTTACGGACTTCATCGAACTCCACGGAGACCGGGGCTTCGCCGACGACAGGGCCCTCGTGGCCGGTATTGGAAAATTCCGAGGACGTCCTGCGGCAGTGGTAGGCCAGCAAAAGGGAAGAGATACCAAGCAGCGCGTCGTCCGAAATTTCGGCCAGCCCAAGCCCGAGGGCTATCGCAAGGCGCTCCGTGTAATGCAGCTCGCCGCGAAGTTCCGCTTGCCGATTTTCACTTTTATCGATACGCCCGGCGCCTATCCCGGCATCGACGCGGAGGAGCGCGGCCAGGGCGAAGCGATCGCACGCAACCTTCGCGAAATGGCCCGTCTACCCGTTCCGGTGATCGTCACTGTTACGGGCGAAGGCGGTTCAGGTGGCGCGCTGGCCATCGCCATCGGCGACAAGGTCAACATCTTGGAAAACGGCTTCTACTCGGTCATTTCCCCTGAAGGCTGCGCCTCGATCATCTGGCGCGACGCGGCAAAAGCTGAGACCGCTGCCATCGCCATGAAAATCATGGCCAACGACCTGAAAGAACTTGGAATTGTCGACGAGATTGTCCCCGAACCCGATGGCGGTGCCCACAGCGATCATGAGGGCGCCGCGAAACTTCTGGGCGACGTGCTCGAACGTCAACTGCTTTCTCTGTCCTCTCAGTCGCCGCGTGAACTCATCAATGGGCGCTATGATAAGTTCCGCAAGATGTGCCAGTTCTTCGATCTCGCTTCCTAAAACTACCCCGTAGCACATACGCAACCTCTCGCCATCCTTTCGTTGTTCTGCTCCCTTTTCCCGCTCTACTCTGATTCTGCAGCGCGTGACCCACTGCTCCGGGAAAGTGCCCGCACCGCTAGCAAAGGATCAGCCTTTCATGTCCGAACCATTTCGTCCGTATGAAAAACTCGTCGACATTTACATCATGGGAAAGAAGTTCCAGGTCCCGGAGCGCAACTCTCTTCTTCGTTGCTTTCAATTCATCAGCCCGGAAACAATACCCTACGGCCGCTTCTGCTGGAATCAGGATTGCCAATACTGTCGCGTCACTTGCCAGCTTCCCGACGACGATGAGCCACGCGAGATGCTCTCTTGCAAGTTCATCGTGATGCCCGGCATGGAAGTCACGGAAATGAGCCAGGAACTGAAGTGGTGTCTGCGCGCAAAGCTCCCGACCGGCGCTGTGGCTGTCAAGTAGTTCTATAACTACCCTGATTTCTTAAGTTTATCCCTGCCCCTCAACCTGTACGGTCACTGTACCTCAGTCAGTTTGCCTCCGCCTTACAATTGCCGTACGATTTCGATTGATGCACCAGGCACCTCAGCTTCTCCCTTGCGACGGTTGCGGTCAGCTCGCCGATTCGCATCATATCTCCCGGCGTCTTCAGCGTTTGGAATGGACCACTCGCTTCCGGCCTATTCACATGCAAACGCTTGTCCTGGGTGGAATTTCGCCCCAATTTGACGATGAATTCCTCTACGCTCCTTGGACGTCGCCGCAAGGCGAAGCCCTTTACCTGTTGGAAGGGGCGCGCATTTCTATACGGGGCAAATCCGGTGAAGTTATGCTGACAGAGTTTCAACGGTTAGGGCTTTTCCTGAGTCACATCTTGGAATGCCCATTGCCGAGCGATCGAGCTACTTTTGATGCGCGCCCGGTCTTAGAGAATCAACTCGCCGCCGTGATCACGCGGATTCGTCGCTCCCTGAAGCCCAAGCGTGTTGTACTTGTCTCAGCCGCGCTGCAGCCACTCGTATCGAAACTGCTCCAAACGGACCTTGGCTGTCCGGTAATCAGCAATAACACCCGCCCTTTCTTGGCCAATGTTTCGGCCGGACCCTCGGATTTGGAAGCGTTGCGGTCCACTTTGGTAACACCTCATGTGCAAACAGCATAGTCTTCATCAACTTATCCCTGTGATGCGAGTCACTGTTTCCCGTGACCCATTAACCCACACTATCTCCCGTACTTACATGCAGCTTGCTATGCTAAACTTTCCTCTAATTCCGGCTTTCGAGGTGCTCTGTGCAAAATCGCGCTAAATTCGGCGTCGGCATCGGGGTCATCGTCGTGGCCCTGGCCTTCCTGGCCTGGCTCGGTTACGGCGAAAGCAAAACCTACTACCATACGATCGCCGAGTACCAGGCTTTGACCGGCTCCGCGCGCAACCACCGCATGCGTCTTGCCGGTACCGTCACTCCCGGCAGCATCCGCCATGTCACGGGTGGCACCGAGTTTGTTCTGGAAGAGCAGGGAAAGACACTGGCCGTGCGCTACGTCGGCAGCGACCCGCTTCCTGATACGTTTGTAGACAAGTCTCAGGCTCTTGTTGAGGGGCGTCCGTCTTCCGACGGCAAGTTCGTCGCGGAGCATGTCCAGGCCAAGTGCGCGTCAAAGTATGAAGCGGCACCGGGCGGCGATAAGCCTGCGGCTCCAGCTGCGGCTACGCAAACCAGCAGCATGTAAGCCTTCGCGGTGGGAGCCTTCACGGCCCTGCCGCCTTTGAAGCGTTGGGTAGTAGAGGGGCCCCCTTCCAAGGGGGCTGGTCAGGGGAGGGGCGGAAAATCAATGGATGTATTTGGCAGTTTCTCGCTTCTGCTCGCGTTCGTGTGCGCGGTGTACGCTTTCGTTGGCGGCATCTTCGCAATTAAGACGCGCCACCCACTTCTTGTCAAGAGCGCTCGCCAGGCCGGGATGGCCACTTGTGTTCTCATCTTCATCGCCACGATCTGCGTTGAATATCTCTTCTTCACCGATAACTTTTCCATGGCGTACGTGGTGTCACATTCGAATCGCGACCTCTCCACGTTCTACAAGATCGCCGCTCTATGGGCCGGCCAGGAAGGTTCACTGCTGTTCTGGAGCACCCTCCTTTCCGTTTACGTTCTTTCTGTTCTCATTGCTTATCGCAACAAGAACGGCGAATTGATGCCCTACGTCGGTGTGGTCATGGCCGGCGTTCAAATCTTCTTCCTCATCCTCAACAACTTCGTTGAGAACCCCTTCAAGACCCTCGCCGCCGTAAACGCCAGCGGCGCTTTAGAACCATTTACCCGTATGGACGGCAATGGCCTCAATCCGCTCCTTCAGTACCCGGAAATGGTCATTCACCCGCCGAACCTCTATTCCGGCTACACCGGTTTTACGATTCCTTTTGCCTTCGCGCTGGCCGCTTTGCTCGCCCGTTATCCCGGCGAGAAATGGATTCACCTCACCCGAAAATGGACCATGATCGCCTGGTGCTTCCAGTCCCTCGGTATTCTCCTGGGCGCTCACTGGGCTTACGCCGTGCTCGGTTGGGGCGGCTACTGGGGCTGGGATCCAGTGGAGAATGCCTCGCTGCTTCCCTGGCTGACCGGCACAGCGTTCCTGCACTCCGTGATGATGCAGGAAAAGCGCGGCATGATGAAAGTCTGGAACGTCTGGCTCGTTTTCTGCACGTTCCTCCTTTGTATTCTCGGCACCTTTCTGACGCGTTCCGGCGTCGTCAGTTCTGTCCATGCGTTCGCCAATTCGCAGATCGGTCCGTGGTTCGTCGGCTTCATCATCGTCACGATGGTTGTCTGTTTCGCGGCCTACGTCAAGAATCGTGACTACTTAAAGAGTGAGAACCAGCTAGACTCCATGATCTCGCGCGAGTCCAGCTTCCTTTTCAACAACCTGCTTTTCCTCGTTGCTTGCATCGCCGTGCTTTCGGGCACCCTCTTCCCGGTCTTCTCTGAGTGGTTCACCAACGACCGTATCAGTGTCGGCGCGCCGTTCTTCAACAAGGTGATGATTCCCATCGGCCTTGCCCTGCTGTTCCTCACGGGCGTCGGCCCCCTGCTCGCCTGGCGCAAGACTTCTGGCGACAGCCTGAAGCGCAACTTCGGCTGGCCCGCCATTATCGGCTTGGTCGCCTCTGTCATTCTCGGCGCTCTGGGCTATCGTGATCCGTATTCGCTCGTCTGCTTCTTCCTATGTTTCTTCGTATTTTGGACGATCGTCATGGAATTCTATCGCGGCGCGAAAGTCATTTCCGCTCGTACCGGAATGGGCATGATGATGGCCGCCCACGAACTTTCCATGCGCAACACCCGCCGTTATGGTGGCTACGTTGTCCACTTCGGGATGGTACTGGTGTTTATCGGCCTCGCAGGCGCAGCCTTCAACACGGACGTCCAGAAAGCCATGAATCTTGGCGATTCCATGAAGCTCGGCCCTTACACGCTCGTTCTGCAGAGCGCCGACACCAAGGTCGAAAAGAACTACACCGCGCAGCGTATGATTGTCGAAGTCTTGAAAGACAACAAACAGCTCATGATGCTCTATCCTGAGAAGCGTCAATTTCAGGGAAACGAGCAACAGGCCGGCACTATGGTCGCGATCTATTCGACCCTGCGGGAAGATCTCTACGTCGTTTATGCGGGCATGGACCCCGATCTCAACGTTCCCGTTGTTCACGCCTTCCTCAACCCTCTTGTGAAATGGATTTGGCTCGGCGGAGTCTGGGTCGTCATGGGCACGTTGCTCGCTCTAATGCCGAACCGGCGCGCTGCTCTAGGCGTGGCTACCGTACCTGACGCTGCCACCGCACCCGCTGGCGCCTCGACCTTGACTCCCACTGCGACTAAAGCAAAACGCATCGCTGCTTTCGGACTGCTCGCCGCTCTGGGCGTCGCGCCTCTGCTTCTCGCCCAGGCTCCCTATTCGGCCCGCGCGAAAGAGGTTGGCATGCATCTCAAGTGCATGTGCAAAGGCTGCGACATGACCGCCGGCGGCTGCGCCCATCCAGGCGGCGCTTTTTCCGGTCCCTGCGAGACCGCAAAGTCGGAGTTGCAGCAAGTGGATGGGTTCCTCGCAAAGGGAATGTCCGAACAGCAGATCATCGACGCGTTCGTTTCTCAGTACGGCACGATCGTCTACGTTGAGCCTCCCAAGCACGGCTTCGGACTCGTTGCTTGGCTGATGCCCATTGTCTACGTGGTCGTCGGCCTGGCCCTCGTCATCTTTGTTGTTCGCAAGTGGTATTTCAACCGGCCCATTGTGCAGCTCGCGTCCGGTCCGGGCGTGAACAACGAAGCCATGGATCGTGCGCGTGCTCAGGCCGCCAGGGACACCGAGGACTAAATGTTGATGCTCGCCTCCGCTCATTTCATGTTCTTGGCTACTCTGCCCGACTGGGCCGTTCTTGGCGCATGCCTCGGTTTGGCCGCCGCTGTCTTCCTTTTCATTTTCTTCATTCATCCTGACGCGTCCGATCTCGCTCCGCATCGTACGAAGCTCGATCAGCTTTTCGAGCGACGCGACACCATTTATGAGAACCTCCGCGACCTCAAGTTCGAATACCGCGCCGGAAAGTACTCTGAGGCCGACTACGAGATGATGAAGAACTCGCTCGAGAATGAAGCGGCTCTGGTGCTCACGGAAATCGAACAAGTCACGGACTTCGATGTTCACCGTCCTCGCGCCGCGCGCCAAGCTACAGCCGAGCGGAGCGCTCGATGATTGCGTCCCGCGCGCGCCTGTTCGTGACGACGCTGATCGCTTTCTCCTTCGCTGCCGCCGCCCATGCCGGCACGATCAGCGGTGTCGTCATCAACCGCACCACAGGGAAACCGGCCCCCAATATCGCTCTCGACCTCCTGAGTCCCACGCAGGGCATGGCCGAGCTCGCCACCGCCACCAGCGATTCCAATGGTCGTTTTTCCGTCACGAAGGACTCCATCGGCGGGGCGCCCATTTTGATTCGCGCAACCTTTCACGACGTCAGCTTCAACACCTTTTCGCCGCCAGGTCGCCCTAACGTGGAAGTTGAAGTCTTCGACATCTCCAAAGATCCCAAAACCATTACCGTCCCCTCGCATATCGTGATTTTTCAGCCGCAGGACGGCAAACTCGTCGGCGCGGAAGAATATCAAGTCTCCAACGTATCTCAGCCGGCGGCTGCATATTTCCGTACCGAAGGAAACTTCGATTTCGCGATCCCTGAGAACGCGACGATGGGCCAGGTCACTACAACCACCACCATGGGCATGTCCGTCGCCCAAGCGGCCATCGAGAAGGGAAAGGGGCGATTCGCCATTGCTTTCGCGTTCCGTCCCGGCCAGACCAATGTTCGCCTTTCTTACGAGCTCCCGTACCCCAATAACTCGGCTTCCATCAAACTGCCCGCTACCTATGCCGGAACAAAACTGCTCGTTGTGGCTCCTCCTGGAATCGCCGTGTCTGCGGATGGACTAGTTTCCGCAGGGCAGGAGCAGGGAATGATGGTGTACACGCACGACCCTCTTCCGATCAAGGGTGTGCTTGCCGTCAACCTTTCCGGCGTCGGCGCGGCCGCGCCTGACTCGGGCGGGCAGGGCGGCGCGCAAGAAGGAAACTCGCGCACCGGCGGTCAGGAAGTGATTGCCGCCCCCAGCCGTCTTGATGATTTCAAGTGGTTCATCTTTGCCGGCCTTGCCGCCCTTTTTGCGATGGGTGCGCTGCTGCTCTCGCGCAAGCAGGTAGTTGCGGTTGAAGCTGGCGACGCCGTAGCCCTTGCTCAGCCTGCGGGTATCGCTGCGCGTCCGGCGAAAGCTGCAAAGCCGCAGAAGAAAGTAGTCCCGCCTCCACCGCCCGTCCCTGCGTCTACCCCCGCGAACGTCGCGATCGCTGTCGACCAACACGTCAGCGTGAGCATGGACTCGCTTAAAGACCAGATTTTCCGCCTGGAACTGCGCAAGCAGGCCGGCACGATTTCCGAGGAGGACTACGCCCGCGAAAAAGCCAAGGTCGAGAAGCTTCTTCGCGACCTCGTTCAGGGTTAGCGTTGTCTGATTGAACGGATGCCACGTCCTTTGGCGTCTCGTAGCGACTTCCGGAATCCAAGGCACGAATTGTGAGCACTCTCGCCCTTCCACCGACTGGACTGCGTTTCGAGGACATCGACAAACGCTACGGCGGTCTTTTCGCTCTCCGCCGCGTCACTCTCGAAATCGCGCCGGGTGAGTGTGTTGTCCTGGCGGGTCGCAACGGCTCCGGCAAGACCACGCTTCTCCGCATTGCTGCCCGCATCGTTCGCCCAACCTGCGGAAAGCTCTCATTCCCCGGCGCCGCAGATGACTCCGCCGCGGGCCGCCCCGGCTATGTTGCCCATACCACCATGGTCTATGACGAGCTCTCTGCCGAGGAGAATCTCGTCTTGTTCGGCAAGCTCCAGGACGTTCCGAATCCGAATGCACGGGCCGAGGAACTTCTTCACGAGGTCGGTCTCTTCGAACGCCGCGACTCCGCTGTGCGGACGTTTTCCCGCGGCATGCGCCAGCGCATTGCCATTGCCCGCGCTTTGATTCATCGCCCCAGCGTGCTGCTCTTCGACGAGCCCGCGACAGGACTCGACCCTCTCGGGATATCCTGGCTCGCTAAGACGCTCGGCGAAGTGAATCGCGCCGGCTGCACCGTGGTCATGAGTCTGCACGGTGAATCGGAGATCTCTGCGCTCGCCACTCGCGCCGTCCAGCTCGATGCCGGTTCGGTTATCGCCGACACAAAAGCAGGCGCGTCGTTGCGTTCCATTCTTTCCTTCGGAGTCGCCTGAGCCCGCCATGGCCCTCTTCTCCAACACCGCCACCCTGCTCGGCAAGGAGCTGCGCACTGAATTCCGCTCGCGCGAACTGCTCACCACCACGAGCGTATTCATCCTGATCGTTCTCGTTCTTTTCAGCTTCGCCACCAATCCTGGCACCGAAGAGGCGCGCCAGTTCGCTCCCGGACTGCTCTGGCTCGCCATCCTTTTCGCCTCTTCGCTGATGTTTCAGTCCTGTTTCCTGCGCGAGCAAGTGAACGACACCCTGAGCTCTCTCCGCTTAGCTGTGAGCGACCCGTTTGCCATTTTCCTGGCGAAACTCGTTGCTAACACCCTTTTTCTCCTCCTTACGGAAGCCCTCATGCTCCCGTTTTTCGCCATCTTCTACAACATTTCCCTCTGGGCACAATTGCCGGCGCTTTCTCTGGTTCTCTTTCTTGGCAGTGTGGGCATCGCGATCGCAGGTACCGCCATCTCCGCCATTTCGGCGCAGGCCCGCATGCGCGAGCTCTTGTTGCCTCTCTTACTCCTCCCTCTGCTCACGCCTGTCCTCGTTGTCAGTGCCACTGTAACCGGAAGTCTTCTCGACCGCGACCCGGTCGTACAATGGAAGGGGATTGCGTTCCTTGGCGTTTTTGACCTGGTCTTTTTGACGGCTCTCTGGATTTTCGGTCAGTATTTCCTGGAGGAATGACTCGATGACCAAACGCATTCTTCTCGGTGTCGCGGCCACGGCTCTTGTTATCGTCGCTGCCTACGCCGATTTTTACGTCGCGCCCACCGAACGCACCATGGGCCTCATCCAGCGCATCTTCTATTTCCACGCCGCCACTGCCTGGGCAGGCGAGATGGTCTTCTTTGTCTGTTTCGTCGCGAACCTCATGTACGTCTGGAAGCGCGAGCAGAAATATGATTGGCTCGGCGTCACCTGCGCTGAAGTCGGTGTCGCTTGCATCACCATCGTGCTCATCACCGGTCCCATCTGGGCCAAACCCGTCTGGGGCATTTACTGGACCTGGGACGCCCGCCTGACTTCCACCTTCGTTCTCTGGCTTCTCTACATCTCCTACCTGTTGCTCCGTACGCTCATCGAAGAACCCAGTCGCCGTGCTTTGCTCAGCGCGCTCTTTGGCATTTTTGCGTTTCTCGATGTCCCACTCGTATTCTTCTCCATTCGCTGGTGGCGCACGCAGCACCCGGCCCCTGTGATTATGGGCGGGCAGGGTTCCGGCCTCGATCCTACGATGAAGAAGGTCTTCTATTTCAACGTTCTCGCGATGCACATCTTTTGTGCGTTCCTGATCGTGGAGCGGTACATCCTCGAGAAATTGCGGCATGACGTCGATCTTTTACAGCGGGAGGCGGAGGTCCAATGAAAAATCTCGATAGCGTATTCGCGGCATACATCGTGGGCTGGGCCGTATTCTTCGGTTTTTTTCTGTCGATTGTCCGGCGAACCAGCGCTCTGGCGGCTGAAGTCGATCGCCTAAAGAATTCGATTCGGCCAAAGGGATAGCCTTTCGCGCGGACGCTGAGCGCCATTTTGCGTCAGGAGCTCGCCTTTTAGCTCGGCCGCTCTTCGTGGATAATAACCGCAACTTTCGCGCCCAACGAAAGGGAACTAACGTGACTGCCAGAAAACGCGTCGGTATCGTACTCTTCCAGCTTGGCGGGCCTGATTCTCTCGCCACCGTCGAGCCGTTCCTCAATAATCTTTTCAACGATCCCGACATTATCCCGCTTGGCCCGTTGAATTTTCTTCGCGGTCCGCTCGCACGCTATATCGCGAAGAAGCGCTCTCCCGCGGTCATGGGACGCTACGCCATGATTGGCCGGCGTTCACCCATCGGACTTCTGACCGAGCGCCAGCGCACAAAGCTTGTGGCGGCCCTCCAGCCTCATATTGACCCCGTTGCCGTTACCGCCATGCGCTACTGGAATCCTCTCACCGGTGACGCCGTCCACACCCTTCAATCCGCTGGCCGACTCGATGAACTCGTTCTCCTCCCTCTCTACCCCCACTACTCCTTTGCCACCACGCTCAGCAGTTTGAAGGAATGGCGGCGCGTCTACGGAGAGCCTGTCGATTCGCTTCCCGAGCGCACCATCGAAGACTTCTACGATCACCCTCTGTACATCGAAGCCCTGGTCCAAAACATCGGCAAGTGCTTGCGCCAGTTTCCAGACTCATCCCGCATTCACCTCGTCTTTAGCGCCCACGGCATTCCGCTGAGCCTCGTTGAGAAAGGTGATCCCTACCCTAAACACATCAACGAGACCTTCCGCTTGGTCAACGAGCTCGGTTCCAAGCGCCACTCCAACTGGCCACGCCAGCGTATGCTCTGCTTCCAGAGCAAGGTTGGCCCTGCCAAGTGGCTTGAGCCGTCGTTCGTCGAAACGCTCCACAATCTCGGGCATGAAGGCGTGAGGGAGGCGATGGTCGTCCCCATCTCTTTCGTCACGGAACACATTGAGACGTTGCACGAGATCAACATCGACGGCCGCCTCGACGCCAAAAAAGCCGGTATTGAACGCTTCCGTATGATGCCCGCTGTGGGCGACTCCCCGGCCTTCATCGGCGCCCTCACCGATCTCGTCCTCCGCGCCGTCGAAATTCATCCGGAATCTCGTTCCTCCGCCGCCTGATTTGAAGCGCGGGCGCCTATCGCCACCGCCGTCGGTGCCACATCTAAGCAATCATGACGCCTCGCGGGTCGATTGACATCTTCGGCCGGGCGGGCTGCACCCTTTGCCGGTTCAGGACCGCGCGCGCCTTGCGCTATACTTTCTGTTTCGGGTATGGGGCCCGAAATTCATGAAAGCTACCTACCATCCCGGCGTCCATAAATACGCACTCTTCGTCGTCTGCTGGACCGCGGGCTTGCTGACCGCCGGCGCTCTGGTCACCTCGAACGACGCAGCCCTAGCAGTGTCCGATTGG
>Ga0335082_10000930_pt1 | contig 30782 bp, 23 predicted proteins | sample Lox_Sample_41_FD_206718 | JGI IMG/M metagenome (GOLD analysis project Ga0335082, IMG submission 206718) | Soil microbial communities from Loxahatchee National Wildlife Refuge, Florida, United States - Lox_Sample_4.1 | ecosystem: Environmental > Terrestrial > Soil > Wetlands | place: USA... | reverse complement strand
GTCTGGCACGAGCGCGCGGAGCTGCCGTCCGACACGCGCGCGGTGCTCATCCCCGGCGGCTTCTCCTACGGCGACTACCTGCGCGCGGGCGCGATGGCGGCCTACGCACCGGTGATGGCCGCGGTGCGGCGCTTCGCCGATGCGGACGGACCGGTGCTCGGCATCTGCAACGGCTTCCAGGTGCTGTGCGAGGCAGGGCTCCTGCCGGGCGCGCTCGTGCGCAACCAGGGCCTGCACTTCATCTGCGAATTCGTGCACGTCCGCGTCGAGCGGAGCGCTGCGCCCTTCACCTCGCGCGCGCCGGCGGGTCGCGTGCTGCGCCTGCCGATCAAGCACGGAGAGGGCGCCTACTTCGCGCACCCCGACGAGCTGGCCAGGCTCGAGCGCGACGGCCAGATCCTGCTCCGCTACTGCGACGCGCGCGGCGAGGTGACCGCCGCCGCGAATCCGAACGGCTCGCTCGCGAACGTGGCCGGTGTCCGCAACGCGCGCGGCAACGTCTTCGGGCTGATGCCGCATCCGGAGCACGCCGTCGAAGCGGACTTCGGAGGCGAGGACGGTCGCGCGATCCTCGGCTCGCTCGTCGACGCGGTCGCCGGGGCGGCGCAATGAGCGCGCGACGCGCTCCGGAAATCGGTACGCGACGCGAGCCGCCGGTCGACCTCGCGCTCGCGCGCGAGCACGGGCTCTCGGACGCCGAGTACGCCGAGATCCTCGCGATCCTCGGGCGCACGCCGTCCTTCCCGGAGCTCGGGATCTTCTCGGTGATGTGGTCCGAGCACTGCTCCTACAAGTCGAGCAAGCGCTACCTGAAGCGCCTGCCGACGCAGGGAGCGTGCGTGCTCCAGGGACCGGGCGAGAACGCCGGCGCGGTCGACATCGGCGACGGCCTCGCGGTCGTCTTCAAGATCGAGAGCCACAATCACCCGTCGTTCATCGAGCCGGTGCAGGGCGCCGCGACCGGCGTCGGCGGCATCCTGCGCGACATCTTCACGATGGGCGCGCGCCCGGTTGCGTCGCTCGACTCGCTGCGCTTCGGACCGCTCGACGACGCGAAGCATCGCCACCTGCTGCGCGGTGTCGTGCAGGGCGTCGGCGGCTACGGCAACGCGGTCGGCGTTGCGACCGTCGGCGGCGAGACGACCTTCCACGAGTGCTACCGCGGCAACATCCTCGTCAACGCCTTCAACCTCGGCGTGGTCGAGCACCACCGCATCTTCCGCGCGCGCGCCTCGGGGCTCGGCAACCCGGTCGTCTACGCCGGCTCGCGCACGGGCCGCGACGGCATCCACGGCGCGAGCCTGCTGGCCTCCGCCGAGTTCGACGACACCAGCGCGGCCAAGCGGCCGACCGTGCAGGTCGGGGATCCCTTCACTGAGAAGTGTCTGATCGAGGCCTGCCTCGAGGTGATGTCGGGAGACGCCGTGGTCGGCATCCAGGACATGGGCGCCGCGGGGCTCACCTGCTCGTCGTTCGAGATGGCGAGCCACGCCGGGACCGGCATCGAGCTCGACCTCGACCGCGTGCCGCAGCGCGAAGCGGCGATGACGCCCTACGAGCTGCTGCTCTCGGAGAGCCAGGAGCGCATGCTGCTGGTGGCGCAGGCCGGCCGCGAGGACGAGGTGATCTCGGTCTTCCGCCGCTGGGGACTCGAGGCGGTCGTGGTCGGGCGCGTCACCGCCGACGGTCGCATGCGCGTGCGCTGGCACGACGACACGGTGGTCGACATCCCCGTCGACCCGGTCGCGCGCCTCTCGCCCGAGCTCGAGCGGCCCGTGCGCCAGCCGGCGGACCTGCTCGAGCGACAGAAGCTCGATCCCGCGGCGATCGCGCCCGAGAGCGACTGGAACGAGGCGCTCGCGCGTCTGCTCGACTCGCCGAACCTCGGCTCGAAGGCGTGGCTCTACCGCCAGTACGACCAGCTGGTGCAGGGCGACACGCGAATCGGTCCGGGCGGCGACGCGGCGCTCGTGCGCGTGCGCCGCATGGACGGCACGCCGACGCGCAAGGCCGTCGCGCTCGCGGTCGACTGCAACCCGCGCTGGTGCTGGCTCGATCCGTACGCCGGAACGGTCGCGGCGGTGGCCGAGGCCGCGCGCAACGTCGCCTGCACGGGCGCGCGTCCGCTCGCGCTGACGAACTGCCTCAACTTCGGCAGCCCGGAGCGGCCCGAGATCATGTGGGAGTTCGCGGAGGCGACGCGCGGTCTCACCGACGCGGCGAGCGCCCTCGGCACGCCGGTCGTCTCGGGCAACGTCTCGTTCTACAACGAGACGAGCGGGCGCGCGATCTATCCGACGCCGACGATCGCGATGGTCGGCCTGCTCGACGACTCTGCGCGCCACGCGGTGTCGCACTTCCGCGCCGCCGGCCGCGCGGTCGTGCTGCTCGGCGAGAATCGCGAGGAGCTCGGCGGGAGCGCATGGCTCGCCGAGCGGCGCGGCATCGAGGCGGGGCGACCGCCCGTGGTCGACCTCGCGCACGAGCGCCGCCTCGCCGAGCTGCTCGCGGAGGGCGTTGCCGCGGGCTGGATCGAGACCGCGCACGACGTCTCCGACGGCGGGCTCGCCGTCGCGCTGGCGGAGTGCTGCTTCACGGGCGGCACGCCGATCGGGGCCCGGATCGAGCTCGGCGACGCGATCCGCGCCGACGCGCTGCTCTTCGGCGAGTCGACCGGCCGCGTGCTCTGCGCGACGACGGCGCCCGAACGCGTGCAGGAGCTCGCGGCGCGGCACGGCGTGCCCGCGCGGGCGATCGGCACGACCGGCGGCGACCGGCTCCGCATCGCGCCGGCGTCGGGCGAGACCTGGATCGATGCGCCGGTCGCGGCGCTCTGCGAGTCTCACGCGCGCGCGATCCCGCGCCGACTGGAGGAGCCGTGATCCGAGACCACGAACGGGACGAGCTCGCTGCGGACCTCGTCGAGGCGCATCTCGCGGACCGCTTCCACGACGAGTGCGGGATCTTCGGCGTGCACGGCCATCCCGAGGCCGCGCACCTCACCTACCTCGGGCTCTACGCGCTCCAGCACCGCGGTCAGGAGAGCGCGGGCATCGCGGCGTCGGGCCCGCCGGGCGGCGATCCCTGCGTCCACCGGGGCATGGGCCTCGTGGCCGACGTCTTCAGCGAGTCGACGCTCGGGAAGCTGCCCGGCCGCCACGCGATCGGACACGTCCGCTACTCCACCGCGGGCGGAAGCCTGCTCGCGAACGCGCAGCCCTTCTGCGCCACCACCGACGGCGGCGCGATCGCGATCGCTCACAACGGCAATCTGGTCAACGCGGTCGCGATCCGGCGCGAGCTCGAGGGCCGCGGCGCGATCTTCAGCACCACCGCCGACAGTGAGGTGATCGTGCAGCTGCTCGCGCGCTCGCGCGAGCACAGCCAGGAGGAGCGGCTGATCGACTCGCTCTCGCGCGTGAAGGGCGCCTTCAGTCTGGCGGTGCTCGCGGGCGACGCGCTGATCGCCGCGCGCGATCCGCACGGCTTCCGGCCCCTCTCGCTCGGCCGCCTCGACGGGGCCTGGATCGCGGCCAGCGAGACCTGCGCGCTCGATCTGATCGGCGCGACCTTCGAGCGCGACGTCGAGCCGGGCGAGGTAGTGGTGATCCGGCGCGGGCGGCTCCGCAGTCTGCGGCCGTTCCGCCGCGAGCCGATGCGCTTCTGCATCTTCGAGCAGATCTACTTCGCACGCCCCGACTCGCAGCTCCACGGGCACAACGTCTACGCCTTCCGCAAGGAGCTCGGACGCGCGCTGGCGCGCGAGCACGCGGTCGCGGCCGACGTGGTGGTGCCGATCCTCGACTCCGGCAACACCGCGGCGCTCGGCTTCTCGGAGGAGGCCGGCATCCCCTACGAGCAGGCGCTGATCCGCAACCACTACGTGCGGCGCACCTTCATCGAGCCCGCGCAGTCGATCCGACACTTCGGCGTGAAGGTGAAGCACAACGCCGTGCGCGGGACGCTGGCCGGGCGCCGCGTGGTGCTGGTGGACGACTCGATCGTGCGCGGCACGACGCTCACGAAGATCGTGACCATGATCCGCAACGCCGGCGCGCGCGAGGTGCACCTGCGCGTCTCGTCGCCGCCGATCGTCGGACCCTGCCACTACGGCATCGACACGCCGACGCGCGAGGAGCTGATCGCGCACCGCTACTCGGTGGACGAGATCCGCAAGCTGATGGGCGCGGACTCGCTGGCGTACCTCTCGCTCGACTCGCTGCGCCGCTGCGGCGGCGCGCTGAAGCACGGCTTCTGCGACGCCTGCTTCTCGGACCAGTATCCGGTGGCGCTCGAGGACGCGGCCACCTCGCCGCAGCTCTCGCTCTTCCGCAGCGTCGAAGACGACGATGCCTGAACGGCCAGCCGGGCTCCTCACTCCGGCGGAGCTCGCGCGCGAAGCGGACGCGGGCCGCATCGAGACGGTGATCACGGCGATGCCGGATCTCTTCGGGCGGCTCGTCGGCAAGCGCATCACGGCGCACTTCTACCAGGAGGAGGTCGCCGCGCACGGCATGCACGTGTGCGACTACCTGCTGGCCGTCGACATGGAGATGGATCCGACGCCCGGCTATCGCTTCACGAGCTGGGACACGGGCTACGGCGATCTCCACCTCGTTCCGGACGCCTCGACCTTGCGGCGCGCGGCCTGGCTCGACCGCAGCGCGCTCGTGCTCTGCGACGCCTTCCGCGGCGACGAGCCGGTGGCCGTCGCGCCGCGCCAGATCCTGAAGCGCCAGATCGAGCGCGCGGCGGCGCGCGGCTTCGAGGCGCGTATGGGCTCGGAGCTCGAGTTCTTCCTGCTGCGCGACGATTACGAGGCCGCGCGGCAGAAGGGCTTCCGCGGGCTCGCGCACTTCGGGCGCTACGTCGAGGACTACCACCTGCTCTCCGGCACCTTCGCGGAATCGGTCATCGGTGCGATCCGCCGCGGTGTCGACGCCTCGGGCATCCCGGTCGAGTTCTCGAAGGGCGAGTGGGGGCCCGGCCAGCACGAGATCAACCTCCGCTACGCGCCGGCTCTCGAGATGGCGGACCGCCACGTGATCTACAAGCAGGCCGCGAAGGAGATCGCGGCGGCCGCCGGCACGTCGCTCACCTTCATGGCGAAGTTCGACGAGTCGCTCGCGGGCAGCTCGTGCCACATCCACGTGTCGCTCTGGAGCGCGAAGGGAGAGCCCGCGTTCGGCGGCGACGCCGCGCTCTCCGGCGCGCCGGTGCGCGTGTCGCCAATCTTTCGGGGCTTCCTCGGCGGTGTGCTCGCGCACGCGCGCGAGATCGCGCTCTTCCTCGCGCCGAACCCGAACTCCTACAAGCGCTACCGGCCCGGCACCTTCGCGCCGACCGGCATCGCCTGGAGCTACGACAACCGCACGGCCGGATTCCGCGTGGTCGGGGAGGGCCCGTCGCTGCGCGTGGAGAGCCGCATCCCGGGCGCCGACGCGAACCCGTACCTTGCCTACGCCGCGCTGCTCGCCGCCGGTCTCGACGGCATCGAGCGGAAGCTCGATCCGGGACCCGGGTTCTCGGGCGACGCCTACGCCTCGAAGGGACTGCCGCAGGTGCCGCACAGCCTCGGCGAGGCTGCCGCCGAGCTCGAGAAGAGCGAGTTCGCGCGCGAGGCCTTCGGCGCCGACGTGGTGGAGCATTACCTCCATTTCGTGCGCACCGAGGAGCGCGCCGTCGCGATGCGCGTCTCCGACGTCGAGCGCGCGCGCTACTTCGAGCGCATCTAGCGGCGTTTGCCGCCGCCGGTGATTCGCCGTCTTCGCGCGATGTCCCTCGAATGCGTGAGGCGCTGTTCCGCAGAAGTGTCTTTACGACTGTCGAGCTTGCGGAATCGACGCACCCCATCGGCAAGGCGACACCGATTCTTCTCGCACTTCTCTTGCCTGGGGTCCACCCTGCGGTCGGGAGGGCCCCGCGATGTCGCGTCGCACCGCGTGTCTGCTGCTCGGGAGCGCCGTCGCTCTCTTGTGTCTGCCGGGATCGTCGAGCGCGCAGTTCGCGCCGCCCGCACTCGATCACTTCACGGTGTACGACGCCGTGGGCCATCTCGACCCGCCCGCGGTGCTGCTTCAGGACCAGCTCGGGTTACAGAGGAGCGAGCTCGGGCAGACCCGCCTCTTCCTGGTGCCGGCTCGCAAGAACGCCGAGCCGCTGCTCGACCCGCAGAGCCACCTCACCTGCTACGACCTCGTGAACGGCCAGCCGCCGCAGGGCGTTCCGCAGGTCACCGCGACCCACCAGTTCGGCACGCAGAGCCTCCAGCTCGGGCCCGCGCTCTACGGCTGCATTCCCACCGAGAAGTACCCGCCGCAGCAGATCTCGATCGATCACTTCGTCTGCTATGCGGCCAGCGGTCCCGCCGCGATCCCGACGGTCGCGACCTTCACGGATCAGTTCTACGCCCAGACGCACACCTTGCTCGAGCCGTTCCTGTTCTGCGCCCCCGCGAAGAAGACGCTCCCGCAGACCGGCCAGCAGTTTCCGGTCCAGGACCCGCTGAGCCATCTCGTCTGCTTCAACATCGCGCCCCCGGGCCCTGCGCCGACGGTGCCCGGCGGTCTGGTCCCGATTCGCAATCAGTTCGGTAGCGACCAGCTCTCGCTCGCAGCGCGGCGCGCGGTGTGCCTGCCCGCGACCAAGAACGTGCCGCCTCCGGGCGCGCTCGATCACTTCCTCTACTACGACGCCGCGGGGCCCGACGGGCCGCCCGTCACCGTCGTGGATCAGTTCGGCCCGCAGCCCGCCGGCCTGGATCTCGGTCCCGTGATCTCGTTCCTGGTGCCGGCCAACAAGAACAACGAAGGCCTGGTGGACCCCATCAGCCACCTGACCGGGTACGTGATGCCGGGAGCGCCGCCGCCCGCGGACAAGAACTTCATCCGCGTCACGAATCAGTTCGGGGTGCGGAACCTCAGGCTCGGAGCCGCGCGACAGCTGCTGGTCCCGAGCCAGAAGCTGATCGGCCAGCAGGGCGACGTGACCATCGACCACTTCGCCTGCTACGACGCGCAGGGAACGCCGATCCGCCGGAACGTGACCTTGCTGGATCAGTTCCACACCGCGGCGATCGCCCGGCAGGTGGCCGAGCCGTTCCTGTTCTGCAACCCGGCCGACAAGAACGGCGAGGGCGTCATCAACGCCGATGACCACCTCGCCTGCTACCGCACCAACCCGATCGGCACGCCGATCGGGCAGATCCCGATCTTCAATCAGTTCACCTTACCGGCCGTCGGGCAGACCCTGATCGACGTCGGCCCGGATGTCGCGCTGTGCGTGCCGTCCAAGAAGCAGATCAATCACATCGAGGTGCCCGGGCTCCCGATGTGGGCGATCGGAGCTCTGGTGTTCGCGCTTTTCACGGGAACCGGGCTCATCCTGAACCAGCGCCGGCGGAAGCTGCGGATCTCGTGACGGGTCGCGCTCCGGGCGCGGCTAACGCAGCTTCGCCGCCATCTCGCGCACCGCCGACGCGGGCGCGAACGTGAACTCCAGCGAGCCGAGGCGCAGGGTGTCGCCCGGCGCGAGCGGCGAGGGCGGCCCCGCGCCGCGGGTCAGGACGTTGCGCCCGTTGATGCTCGTGCCGTTCGAAGAGCCCGCGTCGAGGACGAGGAAGCGCGCGTCCTCGCGCTTGATCAGCGCGTGGCGCCGCGACACGCTGCGGTCGGGGATCACGACGTCGCAGTCGTGCGCGCGGCCGAGGGTCACGACGTGTACCGAGGAGCGCAGCGGGTAGACCCAGGTCGCGAGCGCCCCCGTCTGGGCCTCCTCCTCGCCGAGCAGCGCGAGGTGGGTGGAGAAGCTGTCCTTCGAGGTGTGCTGGGCGATCGCCGAGAGCAGCAGGAAGGCGTCGCCGTGGCGCGCCTCGAACTCCTGCGCGGACAGGCTCCGCGCGTCGTCGCGCAAGGCCTCGAGCGGGATCCCGGATCCCGCGCTGGCTCGGTCACTCGGGGCTGCCTTCATGGGGACCTGCCGAGAGGGTCGGTGGGCGCGACGACCGGCTTGAGTCCCCCGGGGGCGAAGCGCGCAAGCCCCGGCCGGCGTTCGGCCGATACGGCGCGAGGGGAGGGATCGACTCCTGGCGGAGAAGGCTCGCGCCCGAGCGGAACGCGTCGCGAAGGTCGTTTTCCCCGACCTCGACACTTTCCAGCGTGAGTACACGAGCAATCTCGTGAACGGCGGCGTGTTCCTGCGCACGGACGAGGCGTTCGCCCTACGCGAGATGGTGGAAGTGCAGCTCGACTTCCGCTGGGTCAAGAAATCGCTGCGGCTCCCGGGCGAGGTCGTCCACATCGTCCCCGCCGAGATGGCGGGCATGGGCGGCACACAAGGCGTCGCGGTGCAGTTTGCCGAGTCTGCGTCGGCGGTGCGCTCGAAGCTGCGCGAGCTCGGGCTGCCGATCGGCGAACCGGAGAAGGCGCCCGACAAGGGCGTGCGTAGCGCGGCCCGGACACCGGTGCGTGTGGTGGCGCGCATCGCCGGGGCGAGCCAGGTGGTCGACGGCCAGACCCGCAACCTCTCTCGCACCGGTGTGCTCGTCGGCGTGCGCGGCGGCGCGATCCCGGTCGGCGAGAGCGTGCGCCTCACGCTCTGCAACCCGACGAACGGGAGCGAGTGCGCGATCGACGGCCGCGTCGTGCGGCAGGTCGAGAGCGGCGCCGAGATCTCCGCGGTGGCGGTGCAGTTCATGCCGCCCGAGGAGGAGCGCGAGGCGGCCGAGCGCTTCATCGCGGACCTCCAGCAGATCGAGCACGCGCGGCGGCTCGGCGGCATCTCGGGACCGATCGCCGCGCTCGGTCCCCAGAACATCGTGCAGATGTTCGCGACCTCCGCGCCCGAGGGAACCCTGCTGCTTCGCCACGGCGAGGAGGAAGGGCTCGTCTGCTTCCAGGGCGGCCTCCTGCGCGTCGCGCGCGTCGGCAAGCGCACGGGCGTCGAGGCGCTCGTCCACATGTTCTCGTGGCGCGACGGCAGCTTCGAGTTCCACGCGCGGCTCGAGGAGAACGGAAAAGGCCCGCCGCTGCCGCTCGAGGCAGCGCTGCTCGACGCGGTCCGGCAGATGGACGAGGGCGACCGCTTCCCGCTCCACGCGCACGTGACGCTCGTGGCCGGCGCCGACGTCGACGGCTACGAGTCGCCGACCAAGGTGGAGGCCGCGATCCTCGACCTCGCGCGCGCCGGCTTCACGGTGCAGCGCATGCTCGACGTGATCCCCGAGCCGGATCCCGAGATCCTGCGGGCCTTGCAGTCGCTGCGCGACGCGGGTCTGGTCGAGCTCTCCACCTGACCGCGGGGCGCGACGCCGCTACGCTGCGGCGCCGTGCAGGAAGGGCGCGCCGGACGACTCGCGGGACGCACCGCGCTGATCACGGGCGCCGGCAGCGGAATCGGGCGCGAGAGCGCGTTGCTCTTCGCCGCGGAAGGCGCCGCGGTGCTCGTCGCCGACCGCGATGCCAAGGCGGGACGCGCCGTCTGCGATGCGATCGGCGAAGCGGGCGGGCGCGCGCACTTCGCCGCGACCGACGTCTCGCGCGGCGACGACGTCGCGCGCGCGGTCGCGGAGGCCGAGCGCGCCTTCGGGGCGCTGCACGTGCTCTTCAACAACGCGGGCATCTTCCCCGCGCAGGACGGCTCGCCCGTCGACACGCCGGAGTCGGTGTGGGACGAGGTGATGACGGTGAATCTGAAATCCGTCTTCCTGGGCTGCAAGCACGGCATCCCGGCTCTGCTGCGGGCCGGCGGCGGCTCCATCGTCAACACCGCCTCGTTCGTCGCCGTGATGGGCGCCGCCACCTCGCAGATCGCCTACACCGCCAGCAAGGGCGGCGTGCTCGCGATGACGCGCGAGATCGCGGTCGAGTACGCGCGGCGCGGCATCCGCGCGAACGCGCTCTGCCCGGGCCCGGTCGATACACCGCTCCTCGCGCAGCTCCTCGCCGAGCCGGCGGCGCGAGCGCGCCGACTCGTGCACGTGCCGATGGGGCGCCTCGCGAAGGCCCGCGAGGTCGCGCAGGCGGCGCTCTTCCTGGCGTCGGAGGAGTCGGCCTACGTGAACGGCGCGACGTTCATGGTCGACGGCGGGATCACTGCGGCATACGTGACGGCGGAATAGCAAGCGCCCGAAGGGCGCGCGCAGCGAGTGCAAGCCGTCTGGCGCGCAGCGAGGTGCAGCCGAGCGGAGATCGCACGGGCTTGCCGAGCGAAGTTCACAAGATGAGACCCGGCTCGCACGGATGCCGGGATGGATGGCGCAACGCGTTCATGACTGCGGCACGAGCTTCGGGTCTCTGAACTCGCGACGCACCAGGCGGCCCTGCTCGTAGACGCTGCGCACGTCGACCGCGCCGTCGCCGTCGAGGTCCTCGTCGCGCTGCGCGACGCGGCCGGCCGCGTCGAAGCGGTCGAAGCGGTCGAGCTTCCCGTCGCCGTCCGTGTCGCGCTCCTCGGCGACGAGCCGGCCGTTCTCGTAGCGGTAGACGCGCTCGGGCAGGCCGTCGCCGCGCGAGTCCACCTCCACGCGCAGCAGCGGGTCGCCGCCCTTCGCGAAGACGAAGTGCAGCGCGGGCGCGCCGCCGGACCGCGCCTCGAAGATGTCGCTGCGCGCCGCACCGCGGTACGCGATCCAGCGATCGGGCGTGCCGCTCGCGTCCGTGTCTTCCTCGCGCAGGATGGGCGGGCCGCCGGACTCCGGCACGTAGTAGCGGGCGAGCTCCGAGCCGTCCGGCGCGTATGCGACGCGCGCGATCACCTCGCCCTGCGCGCGCTCGCGCGCGAGGCGCGGGCCGAAGGCCTCCGGGTCGGCGATCTCGACCGTGCGCAGCGCGGCGAGCGTCGCCTCGGACGGCGGCCGCACGTCCTCGTCGAGCACGGCGAGCGCCGCGAGCAGCTCGTCGCGGCGTCGGCGCTCCTCCTCGAGCGCGCGTTCGGCCGCCTCGCGGCGCGCGGCGGGCAGGCGAGGATCGAGCTGCTCGCTCGATCCCGGCGCCCCTGTGCGCGCGCCGAGCTCACGCGCGAGCGCCAAGGTCAGCGCGGTGTCGGCCAGATAGGCCTGCACGTCCTCGTCGCCGGGATCGATCGCCGCAGCCGACGCAAAGGCGCGTTGCGCGTCGCCGAGCTCGCCGGCCGCGAGCAGCGCGCGCCCCGAGCGCAGCGCCTCGTGGAGACGTCGCTCGATGCCGGGAAATAGCGCGCGCAGCGCCTCGCGCGACCACTCCGGGGTCGGCGCCTTCGTGGGGGGCGCCTGCACGTTCGCCGCGTGCGCGAGGGCGAGCTCGAGCGCGCGCGTCAGCGCGTCGAAGCGGCAGTCGCCCGGGCCGCGCGGCGAGGAGCTGGCGCGCACGCTGTGCGCGGTCGCGCTGTCGCCGGGCGCGGCGGCGGCGACCCGCAGCGACGCGACCGACAGGTCGCCGTCCTTCACGGTGAATCCGCACCAGCTGCGCTCGAGCGCGAGCGAGAGGACCCGCTGCGGTCGCTGCGACCTGAGCCACTGTCCCGCCGCGGCGACGCTCTCCGGATCGGCGCGCAGCACGCGTGCCTCGGGCAGCCGCAGCGAGAGCCGGTCGCGCAGCACGGGCTCGAGATCGGGCGCGGGCCACTCGGGGGCGGCGCTCGCCGCGCGATCGGGCTCGAGCGGCACGATCGCGACCAGCATGCCGGCGCCGCGGCCGGGCAGCGGTTCCTCGGGAGGCGGCGGAGGCGGCGCGGACAGCGCGTCTGCGCGCCGCCACGCGTCCGCGGCCTCCTGGCTGCGGCCCTGCGCCTCGAGAGCGCGCGCGAGCGCGCCCTCGAGCGCGGCGTTTTTCGGGTCGGCCGCGACGCCCTGTCGCAGCACGTGCTCGGCCTCGGCGCCGCGGCCCTCGCGCAGCAGCGCGCGGCCCTGCTCGAGCACGAGTCGCGAGACGAGCGGATCCGGGTCGGGCGGCGGCGCCGACACGCTTCGCGGCACCTGACAGGCGGCGCACAGCGAGGCGAGACCCGCGGCGAGTGCGCGACGGGCCGCCGCGCGCATCAGCGTCGCACCAGCGTGTCCCGGCGGAAGTGGACGTCGTCGCGCTGCGGATGGTCGACGTTGAAGTGCAGGCCGCGGCTCTCCTTGCGCCGGCGCGCGCACTCGACCACGAGCTCGGCGACGGTGGCGAGGTTCCGGAGCTCGACGAGGTCCGGCGTCAGCTTCACGTTCCAGTAGTACTCGGTGATCTCCGTCTGCAGGAGCTCGATGCGCCGGCGCGCGCGCTCGAGCCGCTTGTCGCTGCGGACGATGCCGACGTAGTTCCACATGAGCCGCCGGATCTCGTCCCAGTTCTGTGTGATCACGACCGCCTCGTCGCTCGGGGTCGCGTCGCCCTCCTGCCACGGCGCGGCGTCGCTCGTGTCGAGCGGGATCTCCGGCAGGCGCCGCGCCGTTTCCAGCGCGGCGGCGTCCGCGAAGACGAGCGCCTCGAGCAGCGAGTTGGAGGCGAGCCGGTTGGCGCCGTGGAGCCCGGTGCAGGAGACCTCTCCCGCCGCGAAGAGGTTCGGCAGGTCGCTCTCGCCGTGCAGATCGGTGCGCACGCCGCCGCAGCAGTAGTGCGCCGCGGGCACGACGGGGATCGGCTCACGCGTCATGTCGATGCCGAACTCGAGACAGCGCTGGTAGATGTTCGGGAAGCGCTCGCGCACGTAGGCGGGCTCGCGGTGCGTGATGTCGAGCAGCACCCACTCGTCGCCGGAGCGCTTCAGCGCCGCGTCGATCGCGCGCGCGACCACATCGCGCGGCGCGAGGTCCTTCAGCGGGTGCACGGACTCCATGAAGGCGTCGCCCGCCTGCGTGCGCAGGATCGCGCCCTCGCCGCGCACGGCCTCGCTGATCAGGAACGACTTCGCCTTCGGGTGGTAGAGGCAGGTCGGGTGGAACTGCACGAACTCCATGTTCGCGAGCGTCGCGCCGGCCCGATACGCCATCGCCATGCCGTCGCCCGAGGCGATGTCGGGATTCGACGTGTAGAGGTAGACCTTTCCCGCGCCGCCCGTCGCGAGCAAGGTGATGCGCGCCTGGAAGCGCTCGACCTGCCCGGTACGCGCGTCCTGCGCGTAGGCGCCGATCGCGCGCCGCGCTCCGGGGATGCCGGCGCGGTCGGAGGTCAGCAGGTCGACGCCGCAGTGGTCCTCGAAGAGCGAGATGCGCGGATGGGCCCGCGCGCGCGCGAGCAGCACGCGCTCGATCTCCGCCCCGGTCGTGTCGCGGTGGTGGAGGATGCGCCGGTGGGTGTGCCCGCCTTCGCGACCGAGGTCGAAGCGGCCGGCGCCGTGCGAGGCGTCGAAGTCGGCCCCGAGCTTCAGCAGCGCGTCGATCATCGCCGGACCGCGCTCGACCACGCGCTGCACGACGCCCGGATCGCAGAGGCCGGCTCCGGCCTCCAAGGTGTCGTGGACGTGCGAGCCGAACGAGTCCTCGGGGTCCTGGACCGCGGCGATGCCGCCCTGCGCCCAGTTCGTCGCGGAGTCGGCGGCGCGCTTCTTCGTGACGATCGCGACTTCCGCGCGATCAGCGATACGCAACGCGTAGAATAGTCCCGCGATCCCGCTGCCCAGAACCAGTACGTCGAAGCGGTGCGGGTCGCTCAAGCAGGGGGTCTCGAGTGCGCCCCGGGGCTAAAGGGCCTCTGCCCTGGCCTCCGATAAGCGCGGGTCGATGGGTGCTTCGCATTCTATCCGCACGCAGCGATGCTGCGAAGCCCCCCGAAGGGGGTCCCGGCGTCCCCTGCGTCCGTTCCGCGCGCGCCTGGCGATCGCGTGGCTCCTCGGCATCGCCTCGCTGTCCGTGAGTGAGCTGGCGCACGCCGGCGCGATCTTCGAGTACACGGATGCGGAGGGCATCACTCACTACACGAATCGGCCCCTTGGGGATTCGCGCTACCAGCGGGTGGTGTTCCGCGACGACCGGCGCATGTGGAGGCCGGCGCCTTCGCACCGCCGCTACGACGATCTGATCGACGAGACCGCGCGCGCCTATCGACTGCCGCCCGCGCTGGTCAAGGCCGTGATCGCCGCGGAGTCGGCGTTCGATCCGAGCGCCGTCTCGCACCGCGGGGCGCAGGGATTGATGCAGCTGATGCCGGACACCGCGGCGTCGCTCGGCGTCGACGATCCGCTCGAGCCGGAGTCGAACGTGCGCGGCGGCGCGGGCTACCTGCGCGCGATGATCGATCGCTACGGCGATCTCTCCCGCGCGCTCGCGGCCTACAACGCGGGACCTTCCGCCGTCGATCGCTACGGAGGGGTGCCGCCCTATCCCGAGACGCGTGATTACGTCGATCGGGTTCTGACCTACTATCGCTCGTATCATGTCGATTTCGCTCGATAGCGAGGGGACCGCCTCGTCGGGTCCGGTCCCTCCGCTCTCGCGCCACGCCCTGCACGCACCGCCCGCGATTGCGCGCGAGCGCTTCTGGAACGCGCCCAACACCATCACCGTTCTGCGCGCGGGCGTGGTGCCGGTGCTGCTCTTCCTCCCGCTCTTCGCACAGAGCAGGTCCGCGAGCGGCGTGTTCGCGTGGATCTTCATCGTTGCAGCTGTATCGGATCTGGTCGACGGCTGGCTGGCGCGGCGCGGGAAGATGGTCACGCACATCGGCAAGCTGCTCGACCCGCTCGCGGACAAGCTGCTGGTCGCCACCGCGCTGATCGTGCTGCTGGCGATCGGCCGGATCCCGCTGTGGGCGCTCTGGATGGTGGTCGTGATCGTGGGCCGCGAGCTCGCCGTGACCGGCCTGCGGGGGCTCGCGTCGGCCGGAGGGCACGTCCTGCCGGCGTCCGGCTTCGGCAAGCTGAAAACCCTGACACAGAACATCGCGATCGGGGCACTCCTCTTTCACTACGAGACGCTCGGGCTCGACGCGAACCGGGTCGGTCTCGTGTTCCTGACCGTCGCCACGGTCCTGACCCTGGCGTCGGGCTACCGCTACTTCGCCGACTACTTCCGCGGGCTCTCGGCCGCGGGATCCGGAGGACGCTCGTGAGCCGCCTGGACGACCTGCGGGACCGCATCGCATCGCGTGAGGCGAGCATCGGGGTGATCGGACTCGGCTACGTGGGACTGCCGCTCGCGCTCGAGTTCGCGCGCAAGGGCTTCCACGTGACCGGCATCGACGTGAACGACGCGAAGATCGAGACGCTGCGGAAGGGCGCCTCCTACATCGAGGACGTGCCGTCTTCGGCGGTGAAGGAGCTGCGCGACCGCAGCCTCTTCGAGGCGACGAGCGACTTCAAGGCGCTCGCGCGCTGCGACGTGATCCACGTCTGCGTACCGACGCCGCTCACGCGCGCGAAGGATCCCGACGTCTCGCACATGGCGAGCGCGATGGAGGAGATCCGCAAGCGCCTCCGCACCGGCCAGCTGATCGTGCTCGGCAGCACCACGTATCCGGGCACCACGCACGAGCTCTTCGTGCCGCTGCTCGAGTCGACCGGCCTGCGCGTCGGCGTCGACTTCGCGCTCGCCTTTGCGCCGGAGCGCATCGACCCGGCCAACCGCAAGTTCGCCGTGCACGAGGTGCCGAAGGTGGTCGGCGGCGAGACGCCGCTCTGCGGGCAGCTCGCTGCGCTCTGCTACCAGGCGATCTTCGACCGCGTGGTGCCGGTGTCGTCGACGCAGAGCGCCGAGATGGTGAAGCTGCTCGAGAACACCTTCCGCGCGATCAACATCGGGCTCGTGAACGAGATCGCGCTGATGTGCGACCGCCTGCACCTCGACGTGTGGGAGGTGATCGAGGCCGCCGCCACCAAGCCATACGGCTTCATGAAGTTCCTGCCCGGCCCCGGCCTCGGCGGCCACTGCATTCCCGTCGATCCGACCTACCTCTCGTGGAAGATGAAGTCGCTGAACTTCACCGCGCGCTTCATCGAGCTCGCGACCGACATCAACAGCCACATGCCGGAGCACGTGGCGCTGAGGGTCGGCGACATCCTGAACGAGGACCGCCTGGCTGTGAACGGCTCGCGCGTGCTCGTGCTCGGCGCGGCCTACAAGGCGAACGTGTCGGACGTGCGCGAGTCGCCCGCGCTCGACGTGATGCGCGAGCTGATGCACAAGGGCGCGGAGGTCAGCTACCACGACCCGCACGTGCCGGAGCTCGACCTCGACGGCCGCAGCCTGAAGTCGGTCGATCTGACTGACGAGGTGCTCTCGGGCTCGGATCTCGTGCTGATCGTGACCGACCACGAGGCCGTCGATCTCGGGCGCGTGGTCGCGAAGTCGGCGCGCGTGTTCGACACGCGCAACGCGACGAAGGGCGTGCGCGAGGGCCGCGAGAAGATCCGGCTGCTCTAGCTCCGGGCGGGTCTTGCCCGCCCGTGAGCCGCCCGCGATATTCCCGCGGCTTTTGCACGAGTAGCTCAGCTGGTAGAGCGCCACGTTGCCAACGTGGGGGTCGCGGGTTCGAGTCCCGTCTCGTGCTCCAGGAGTTCGGAGCGCCTCCGGTCGATACGGCCGGGGGCGCTTTCGCTTTCGCCCGCGATCTCTAGGTGCGCCGCAACGCCTGGTCCGTCCCGCGCAGCGTCGGGCTCAGCAGATAGAAGAGACCCGCGAGCGCCGTCGCCAGCAGCGCGGCGCCGCTCACCGCCGGCTGCAATCCGAACTTTCCCGCCAGGTAGCTGATGGGCAGGACGCCGAGCAGCGGGAGCGAGTAGCTCATCATCAGGAAGCTCGACACGCGACCGCGTATCTCGTCGGGGATCAGCAGCTGGATCGCGGTGCTGTTGAGCGTGCCGAAGATGCTCGCGAAGACGTTCGCCAGGAAGACCAGCGCCAGCGCGGCGGCGAAGTTCGGCGTCCAGCAGAAGGCGGCCAGCAGGACGCCGAAGCCGAGCATGCTCCCGAGCTGCAATCGCAAGCGGCGCAGTCCGACGTCCCGCCCCGCCACGAAGAGAGATCCCGCGACGCCACCGAGGCCCACGACGGCGGATAGCAGGCCGAGCCCCTTCGAGCCGACGGGCCAGACCCTCTGCGCGAACGCTGGCAGCAGCTGCTGGAACGGCATGCCGAGGAACATCGGGACGAGCCCGAAGAGGAGCAGCATCGCGACCAGCCGGTTGCGCGCCAGGTACTCCAGCCCCTCGATCCAGTTCGACCAGGCCGGCGCCTTGCGCGCGCTTTCCGCCGGCCGCGCGGGCCCGATGCGCATCATGCATACCAGGGCCGTGAGATGGATCGCGATGCCGGTCGCGTAGGCGAGACGCACGTCGTCGCCGAGGATCAGCACGCCGCCGAGCGCGGGGCCGACCACGCGGGCCGTGTTCATCCCGGTGATGTTCAGCGCGACCGCGCCCGAGAGGCGCTCGCGGCCGACGAGGTTCGCCACGATCGCCTGTCGCGCCGGCATCATCAGCGGGATCACGCAGCCCACCACGAGCGCCGCTCCGAGCAGGTGCCAGAACTGGAGGCGTCCGGTCAGGTAGAGCGCCAGCACGGTCGACTCGCTCGCCAGCACGATGCCCTGCGCGGACAGGATCAGGCGCCGGCGATCCACGCGGTCCGCGAGGACGCCTCCGACCGGCGAGACGAGCAGCATGGGGACCGCGACGGCGAAGCTCACGCCGCCGAGCGCGAACTCGCTGCCCGTCAGCCGGAAGGCGAGGAACCCGCGCACGAGCGCCTGGCTCTGCATGGCCAGGAAGAAGGTCATGTTCGAGACGAACAGCCAGCGATAGGTGCCGAGGCGGAAGAGCTCCCACATCAGAGCATCGAATACCCGCCGCTCACGCTGAGCGTCTGGCCGGTGATGTAGCTCGAGGCGTCGGACGCGAGGAAGACGACCGCGGCGGCGACCTCCGCCGCGGTGCCGAGCCGCCGCAGCGGGTAGTTCTTCGCGATGCGCGCGCGCAGCTCGTCGGTCCGCCAGCGGCGGTTGCCCTCTGCGGTCCACATGCTGCCCGGCGAGATCTCCGAGTCGTCGTCGGGCATCGTCATGCCGGGGCACACGACGTTGAGTCGGATGCCGTGCTTGCCGACCTCCGTGGCGAGACTCTTGCTGAGGGCGACGATGCCCGCCTTGCACGCGCCGTAGACCGCCTCGCCGTACTGGCCGACGCGGCCGGCGTCGGAGCCGAGCGACACGATCGCCCCCGATCCGCGCGCGATCATCCCGTCGAGCACGGCGCGGATGCAGTGGATCGCGCCCCAGAAGTTGAGCTGGACCTCGCGTTCCCACTCCTCGCGCTTCTTCTCCATGAAGAGCGCGTCGACCGTGCCGCCCGCGTTGTTCACGAGCACGTCGATCGCGCCGCGGCGCGCCTCGACCTCGCGCACCAGCGCCCCGACGCTCTCCCAGTCCGTCACGTCGGTGCGGACGACCGTCGCCGACGCCGCGCCGAGCCCGCGCGCCTCGGCCGCCACCTTCTCGCCCTGGGCCGTGTCGATCTCCGCGATCGTCACGTGCGCGCGCTCGCGCGCGAAGGCGTGCACGATCGCGCGCCCGATGTTCGAGCCGCCGCCCGTCACGACCACGCTCCTCCCCGCGAGGTGCAGGTCCATCGCGCGCTACTTCCGGAACTTCGAGAAGTCGACCGGGCGCTTCTCGACGAAGGCATTGCGGCCCTCCTGCGCCTCGTCGGTCTGGTAGTAGAGCGAGAGCGCGGTCGACGCGAACTCACCGACGCCCGCGCGCACCTCCGTGTCCAGGTTGAATGATTGCTTCGCGAGGCGCAGCGCCGTCGGGCTCTTCTCCAGCAGCTCGCGGCACCACCTCTCGGTTTCGGCGCGGAGCTGCGCGTACGGGACGACGCAGTTCACGAGCCCCATCGCGAGCGCCTGCTTCGCGTCGTACTGGCGACACAGGTACCAGATCTCTCGCGCGCGCTTCTCGCCGACGACGCGCGCGAGGTACGCCGTGCCATAGCCCGCGTCGACGCTGCCGACGCGCGGCCCCGTCTGCCCGAAGACCGCATGCTCGGCCGCAATCGAGAGGTCGCAGACGACGTGCAGCACGTGGCCGCCGCCGATCGCGAAGCCGTTCACCATCGCGATCACGGGCTTCGGACAGCGGCGGATCGCATTGTGCATCGCGTCGACGTCCATCGGGCGCGAACCGTCGCTCGCGTAGCCTGCGGCGCCGCGCTCCTTCTGGTCGCCGCCCGCGCAGAAGGCCTTGTCGCCCGCGCCGGTCAGCACGGCCACACCGACCTCGCCGTCGAAGCGAGCCTGCGTGAAGGCGTCGGTCAGCTCCTCCACCGTCCGCGTCCGGAAGGCGTTGCGCACCTCGGGCCGGTCGATCGTGATCCAGGCGACGCCGTCCTGCTTCGCATAGCGGATGTCGGTGTAGGGCATGGTCTCCTCGACGCCGGCGGCCGCGCCGTCGCGCCCGGCGGTGTCCCATGTTCGCTTGGCGGCGCGCGGCCCGAAAGCGGCCTCAGCGCGAATCCGCGGGCGGCAGCTCCGGACAGGGCCGGATCTCGTGGGGAAGGTCCTCCCACAGGTAAGCGCGGTTGGCCGAGTAGCCCGGCTGGAGGCGCTCGTAGCGCGCGAACTTCTGCTCGCGGCGCGCGCGGTCGTGCACGGCGAAGTCGAGGTGCAGCAGGTGGCCGCGGCGGAGCTTGCGACCCGGTCCGCGACCGCGGCGCGGAAAGCGCGCGTGCGAGGGCCGGTCCTCGTAGCGCCAGAAGGGCGTGTTGCGGAAGAGGCGAAGCTGGTAATCCGGGTAGAGCAGATCGGCGTGCACGTAGCGCGGCGGCTCCAGCGAGAGCAGCCAGTAGCGCGGGAGCTTGTACCACTGGTTGCGGCGCGATCCGAGCAGGCGCGGCAGCGCGGCGCGCAGCGGATCCGAGAGCAGCTCGTCCGAGTCGAGCACGAGCACCCAGTCGCAGCGCGCGAGCGAGATCGCGTAGCTCTTCTGCCGCCCGACGGTGTCGACCTCGCGCCGCGCGTAGCGGACCTTCGGGTTCGCGCGCAGCAGCTCGGGCGTCTGGTCCTGCGAGCCGCCGTCCACCGCGACGATCTCGTCGGCCGCCGGGTCCACGTTGGCAAGCCAGCGCGGCAGTAGCGGCGCCTGGCTCTGCGTCACGAGCACGACCGAGAGGCTCGGCGCGCTCACGAGGTTGGCCGTCGCAGCGAGACACTCACGGCGCGGACGCTAACGCGGGGGCCGCCCTGGGTATACTGCGCCCGCGATGCGGATCGCCTTCGATGCCACGGCGGCCGTGCGACCGCAACGCACGGGGATCGGCTGGTATGCGGCGCATCTCGCGCGCGAGCTCGCGGCCGAGCTCGAGCCGCGCGACGCGCTGATCCTGTGCACACGCTTCTCGCGCTGGAAGCGGCGAGGCCACCGCCCGCTGCTCGGCGATCCGCAGGCGCAGCAGCGCTGGTTCCAGGGCTGGTTCGGTCCGGGCGGCGCGCCGGACGTCTTCCACGGGCCCGACAGCAGGCTGCCCGGTCCGCGGCGCACCCCGCTCGTCGCGACCGTGAACGACGTTTTCAGCCTGGTCTCCGACCGCTTCGCCGGCGCGCGCTTCCGCGCGCGCAAGCGGCACCGCTACCGCGACATCGCGCGGCGCGCGCGCCGCATCATCTTCCCGTCGCAGGCGACGCGGCGCGAGTTCCTCGAGTTCTTCCCGGAGGCGGAGGCACGCGCGGTGGTGGTCCCGCACGGCGTCGCGCCCGAGTTCGCGCCGCAGACACGCGAGCGCGTCACCGAGGTGAAGACCCGGCTCGGGCTGCCGCCGCGCTACGCGCTCTACGTGGGCGAGGTGTCGCTGCGAAAGAACCTGCCGGCGATGGCTCGCGGGCTCGCGGCCTCGGGCGTCTCGCTGCCGTGGGTGTGCGTCGGGAAGGACTCCTTCGCGGCCGAGGTCGTGCTCGCCGCGGTGCGCGAGACGGGCGTTTCGCTGGTGCGTCCCGGCTACGTCCCCTTCGCCGATCTGCCGGCGGTGTACGCGGGCGCCGAGGTGCTGACCTTCGCGACCTCGCACGAGGGCTTCGGCATGCCGGCGCTCGAGGCGATGGCGTGCGGCACACCGGTGGTCACGTCGGACCGCGGCGCGCTGCCCGAGGTCGTCGGCGACTGCGCACTGAAGGTGCCGCCCGACGATCCCGGCGCGATCGGCGAGGCGATCCGCCGCGCGGTGCGCGACGAGGATCTGGCGGGCCGGCTCCGCGCGAGCGCTGCCCTGCGCGCGGCCGGCTTCAGCTGGCGGCGCACTGCGCGCGAGACGCGCGCGGTCTACGCGGCGGTGCTGGCGTCGTGAGCGCGACGGGGACGCGCGAGACCGCCGTCGCGTTCCGCGCGTCGCGGCTCGACTGGCGCGCCGAGGCGGCGGACGCGGCGCTCGTGCGCGCGGAGGTCGCCGAGCGACTCGAGGCGCTCGAGTCCGCGCCCGGCGCGCAGGTACTGAAGCGGAACCTCGTGCGGACGGTCCTGCGCGTGCCGCTCTCGGACGGCCGACACGCGATCGTGAAGCGCTATCGCGTGTCGGGCCTCGTGCCGCTCGTCAAGTACCAGGTCCGGCGCTCGCGCGCGCGGACCGAATGGGAGGTCGGACGCGCGCTCGCGCGCGCGGGCATCGCGACGTCCGTGCCGCTCGCCTACGCGGAGCGGCGAAGCGCAAACGCGCTGCGCGACGCGGCGCTCGTGACGCGCGAGATCGAGGGGGCGCTCCACCTCAACGCCTACGTCGATCGGCATCTCCGCGGCGACGCCCCGCGAGATGCGCTGCGCGCCTCGCTCCACGCCGAGCTCGCGCTACTCGCGCGAACGCTCCACGACGCGGGCTTCGCGCACCGCGACTTCCACGGCGGCAATCTGCTCGTCACTGGGCCGCCGGACAGCCCGCGGGTCCACGTGATCGATCTCCACTCCGTGCGGCGCGGCCGCATCTCGCCGCGCGCGCGCTGGCGCGACCTCGTGAAGCTGCTGCACTCACTGCGAAACGACACGACCGCGGAGGAACGCCTGGACCTCGTGCGGAGCTATGCGCGCGCGGGAGCGGAAGACTTCTCGCCCGCGCTGGACGCGGGAACGCTGTCGCGGCGGCTCGACCGCGCGATCGCCCGCGTGGAGCGCGTGCGCGTGAGGAGCCGCACGGCCCGCTGTCTCGCGCGCTCGACCGCCTTCGACATCTCGCGCGTGCGCGGCGTGCGCGTGCACCACCAGCGCGCGATCGACGCGGCGGAGGTCGTGGCGCTCGTCGACGCGCACCGACGCAACGTCGCCGCCGGGGCGGCGGTCGTGCTGAAGGACGGACGCCGCTCTTCGCTCTCGCGCCAGCGCCTCGGCGACCGCAGCGTGATCGTGAAGCAGTATCGCGACCTGTGGTGGGAGCGCGTGCGCAACCTGGTACGCCCGCGCGCGCTCTCCGCGTGGGTCGCGGGCAACGGCCTGCGCGTGCGCGGTTTCGACGCCGCGGAGCCGCTCGCGCTGGCGCTCTGCGGGCGCGGAATCGCGATGACGGATGCCTTCCTCGTGATGGAGGACCTCGGATCCGCGCGGCGCGTGGACCACGTCGCGCTCGCGCGCTACGGCGGGGACCGGGCACCGGCGCAGCGCGCCGAGAAGCGCGCGCTCGTGGCGTCCGCCGCGGAGCTGGTGCGGCGCCTCCACGCTGCGGGCGTCTACCACGCCGACCTCAAGGCCGTGAACCTCTTCCTGCGCGGAGAGGTCGCCGAGGCGCGCTTCGTGCTCGCGGACTACGACCGCGTGCGACTCGACCGCGAGGTCTCGCGGCGGCGGCGCATCAAGAACCTCGCGCAGCTCTCCGCGAGCGTGCCCGTCTGCGTCTCGCTTCCCGACCGACTGCGCTTCTTCCGCGCCTACGCTGCCGACGATCCGTCGGCGCTGCGCGCCTGGAAGATCTGGGCGCGACGCATCATCGAGGCGTGTCGCAGCAAGATCGTCGTCGAGATGCAACCCATCGAGTGATCACGGCGCGCCCGCCAGCTTCGCCGGCCCGAGCGGCCCGAGCTCGCTCTCCGCGTCCGCGCGGATCTGCGCGCACTCCTCGGCCTTCTCCGTGCCCTCGCAGCGCGCGAAGAGGCTCGCGAGCGCGGCGCGGTGGAAGGGCATCGCGTGGTGGAAGTAGGTCAGGAAGCGGTCGCTCTGCTCGCGCGCGACGTGCGGCAGCTCGGCGTCCGTCAGCGGACCCGGGTAGTCGTCGGCGTAGAGGCGCATGAGCGGCGTGACCAGGGAGAGGTCGACCGGCCGGAAGGGACCCTTCGACTCGATCCACTGGAGCACGTCGGTTCGCTCCGACGAATCCGGTCGCTCCTTCGCCCACGCCGCCAGCAAGGTCACGCAGGCCGTCGGGCTCATGTCGCAGCTCTCGCGCACGAGCTGAGCCCACTCCACATCCTGCAGGCCGCTTCGCAGCGCTGCATAGCGACGCAATAGCGAGTTGTGCGCTCCGACGAGCGCGGCGGCCTCGGACGCCGACGGCGGCAGTGGCCCCTCCTGCGCCACGAAGAATGCGCGCGCAGCCGCGTACGAGAGGCGCGGGTGCAGCAGCGTGTGGATCGACCCCTTCATGTCGAGCGCGTGCAGCACCCCCTGCGGCCAGATCTCGTGCGCGAGCAGCGCCGCGAGGCCCGCGATCCCCGCGCGCCCGAAGCCCGACTGGAAGTCCGGCCGCGTCGCGCGCTGCGCGAGGCGCTGCATGTCGAGGGCGGAGTCGGGGTCGTCGATGCCCAGCAGCAGCACGTCGGTCCCGATCGAGAACCAGACAGCGACGTGGGGGAAGACGGCGGCGTACGTGCGGAACACGAGGCCGATCGTGGCGGCGTCCGTCTCGTAGAGGTGGAACCACTGACAGAAGACGCCCCCCGGCGCGAGCTTCTCCTTCGCCGCGCGCAGGAACTCCTCGCTGTAGAGCATCTCGACGCCGTTGACCCACGGGTTGCTCGGCTCCGACGCGATCACGTCGAAGCGTCCCGGTTCGCGCAGCAGCACGCGGTAGGCGTCGCCGCGCACCAGGTGGATCTTCGGATTCTTCGAGGCGCCGTGGTTGGCGAAGTCGAAGAGCGGCGCCGCCTCGGCCACCGCGGGCGAGATCTCGCCGACGATCACCTCCTTCGACTCGTCGAGCATCGCGAGCTCGCTCGCGGTGACACCGGTGCCGTAGCCGACCACGAAGCTGCGCTCGGCGCCCCGCGCCAGCCACGCGGGCACGAGCGCGATCATCGCGGTCGTGACGTAGTCGCCGGTGACCGAGCCGTCGGACTTTCCGTTGGTGATGAGGCTCCGCTGGAGGCGCTGCTCGCCGCCTCCGGCCTCGCGCACCTCGATCGAGGCGGTCGGGTCGTCGTGGTAGTAGGCGATGCGCGCGTTGGTCCACTGCTCCGCGGTGAAGGCGGCGGGTCCATCGAGGCTCGCGGGCGTCGGCCGACGGATGCGGAAGGCGCCGAGGCTGAGCCGCTCGGCATCCCAGGCGGGAAGCGACACGATCAGGGTCGCCGCGAGTCCGGCGAGCGCGGCGGCCTGCACGCCGAGCGGGAAGCGGCGCACGGGGGGCGTCAGCAGCGCGGCCGCGGCGCCGAGCGCGACGAGCGCCACGCGATAGACGTGGTGGAGATCGAGCCAGTAGTAGAGCGCGTAGCCGCCGATCAGCGCGCCGAGCAGCGAGCCGGCGGTGTTCCAGCCGTAGAGCCGGCCCGCTGCGTCGCCGAGGTCGCCGCGCTCGCGCCGCGCGCGGTCGAAGCAGAGCGGCAGCATCGCGCCGGAGAGCGCGACCGAGGGCCCGATCACGAGGAGCATCCAGCCGAGCACGCTGGTCTGGAATGGCATGAAGGCGACCGGGTCGTCGCGAAACGCGATGCGCAGGCGATGCGCGTAGTAGGGCGCGTCGTCGAGCCGGAGGTAGAGCAGGGCGAGCAGACCGAAGAGACACCAGGCGCAGCTCGGCAGGAGCCGCGCCGGCACGCGCGCGAGCGCGCCGACCGCGAGGCTGCCGAGCGCGATGCAGAGCACGAAGACCGCGACCACCATCGCGAAGGTGAAGAGCGACGCGCCGAGGGCCTGGCTGCCGAGGCGGATCAGCGCCGTCTGCACCGTCATCATCGCGAAGCCGAGCAGACACGCGACCGCCTCCAGCCGGGCGAGCCGCAGCGGCGCCTGCGTGACGACCGGCGCCGGGCTGTCGCCGGACGGCGCGCGCAGCGAGATCGCGACGTAGGCGGCGCCCGCGCAGAGGTTCACGAGACCCATCAGCCGCAAGGTGCCGACCATGCCGAGCGCGGGGAGCAGCACGTAGCTCGCGGCGAGCGCGCCGAAGAAGGCGCCGAGCGTGTTGAGGCCGTACACCGCGGAGTGGATGCGCGTCGAGTCCGCGACGCCGCGCGAGAGCGCCTGCGTCAGCAGTGGGATCGTCGCGCCCATCAGCGCGGCGCCCGGCACGATCAGCGCGGCCGACAGCAGCGCGTCGTAGGCGAAGGCCAGCCCCGCCTGCGAGGGACCGTGCAGCGAGAGAACGCGCGCAGCGTCGAAGAAGAGCTCGAAGGCGATCGCGTAGGCGCCGATCGACGCCTCCACCACGCCGTAGCTCCGCAGCAGCTCGCGCGTGCTCGCGACGCCGCGCGCGGCGATGCGGCGCGTGTAGGCGCCGAAGAGCGTGTAGCCGAGCGCGAGACCGCCCAGGAAGAACGCCAGCACGGCGGCCGTCGCCTCGGCGTGCGAGCCGAGCAAGGTCGCGAGCATGCGCTCCCAGGTGACCTCGTACACGAGGCCGGTCGTGCCCGTGGCGACCGTGAGGAGCAGGGCGAGCGCGCGCGACATGGGCGGGCACTCTACCGCGTTCTGATCTTCGCTCGGCACGCTCGTGCGATCTCCGCTCGCTTCGCTCGCTGAGCGCCCGACGGCTTGCACCCCGCGCGCGCGACCGCTCCGTGGTCGCTTGCGGGGGTCTCGTATACTGCCGCGCCATGCGCGCCGCGGGGCGAAGGCTGGTCCACGCGCTGTTGTTCGCGTCGGGCGCCATCGCGCTCGTCCACGTCTGGGTCCGAAGCCTCTCGCTGAAACCGCTGCGTCTGCCTGCGGCGATCTGACGGTGAACGCAGACGCTCGTTAGGCCCAGTGGATGCGAACGGGGAGGCGCTTCAGCCCGAAGAGCCGGTTGTCGCGCGTCCACTCGGCCGGACCCGCCTGCTCGAGCGCGCGCGCGCGCGGCAGCAGCTCCTCCAGCATCACGCGGATCTCGAGGCGCGCGAGGTTGGCGCCGAGGCAGTAGTGCGGGCCGAAGCCGAAGCCGAGATGCGGATTCGGGTCTCGCGTCACGTCGAAGCGGAAGGGCTCCGCGAAGACGCGCTCGTCGCGGTTTGCCGACATCTCCCAGACCGTGATCTTGTCGCCCGCGCGGATCTTGCGGCCATGGAGCTGCGTGTCGCGGGTCGCCGTGCGGCGCTTGTAGACCGACGGCGAAGTCCAGCGCACGATCTCTTCCACCGCGACGGGGAGGCGCGCCGGGTCGTCGCGAAGCCACGCGAGCGCATCGGGACGCGCGGCGAGCTCCATCGCGGCGCCGGCGATCGCCTTGCGCGTCGTCTCGCTGCCGGCCGTGAAGAGCAGCAGGAAGAAGTTTCGCAGCTCGTCGTCGCCGAGCCGCGGGGTCTCCTCGCCCGGAAGCTCGGCGTGGATCACGACGGAGAGCATGTCGTCGCCGGGCTCGCGGCGCCTGCGCGCGATCAGGTCCTCGGCGTAACCGATCAGGCGGCTGGTCGCCGCGCGGCTCGCGTCGTTCTGCTCCCCGAGCGTGCGGCCCGAGTAGTCGAAGGCCGTGTCGACGCAGTCGCAGAGCTCCTTGCGGTCCTCCTGCGGCACGCCGAGCAGCATGCAGATCGCCTGGAGCGGGAGGTCGCGCGCGACGTCGCCGACGAACTCGCACTCGGGCGCGTCGGCGACCGCGTCGACGATCGCGCGCGCGCGGCGCCGCAGCTCGGGCTCGAGGCGCGAGGTCACGCGCGGCGTGAAGCCCTTGTTGACGAGCCCGCGCACGCGCGTGTGGCGGGGCTCGTCGAGCATGTTCAGCATGAGACCCGCGACCGGCGTGTCCGGCAGGAAGGTGCCGCCCTGGCGCCGCGCGCCGCCGCCGACCGAGGAATAGGTCTTCGGATCGAGGAAGACCGCGAGCACGTCGGCGTGGCGCGACACCACCCAGAAGCCCTCGCCGTCCGGGGTGTGCGGGGTCGGCCGCTGCCAGAAGAGGGGCGCCTCGTCGCGGAGCGCGCGGAAGACGTCGTGCGGGAAGCCCGCGGCGAAGACGTCGAGGTCGCAGAGGTCGATCGCCTGAAGATCCACGCCGGCGATTGTACGCCGCCGCCCTTGTCCGCCCGCGCGCACCTCGCGATATTCCGCGGCCGGCCGCCGAGCGCGTCCGACCCGGAGACGAGCCCATGGAAACACTGCTGCGCGCCGGAGCCTTCGAGGGACAGACCTGCATCGTGACCGGCGCGGCGCAGGGCATCGGCCATGCGGTCGCGCGCGCCCTTGCTGCGCACGGGGCGCAGGTCGGGATCGTCGACATCGATGCCGGCCGCGTGAAGGCGGCCTGCGACGCGATCGCAGCCGAGGGCGCGCCGAAGCCGATCGCGCTCCAGGCCGACGTAGCCGACGAGGCGCAGGTCGCGCGCGCGGTCCGCACGGTGCTCGAGGCGACCGGCTGCATCAACGGCGTCGTCAACGCGGCCGGCATCACGCGCGACTCGCGCATTGCGAAGAAGAGCTACGCGGACTTCAAGCTCGTGGTCGCGGTCCACCTCTTCGGGACCTTCCTCTTCACGCGCGAGGTCGCGACCGCACACTGGCACCCGCTCTTCAAGCAGAACGGCGACCAGCCGCTGCGCGACGGCGTGAACCGCTTCATCGTGAACTTCTCCTCGGTGTCGGCGCGCAACGGCAATGTCGGCCAGGCCGACTACACGGCCGCCAAGGGCGGCATCGAGTCGCTGACCAAGACCGCGGCGCGCGAGTTCGCGGGCTACGGCGTGCGCGTCAACGCGATCGCGCCGGGCCCCGTCCACACGCCGATGCTCGCGGCGGTCGGCGAGCAGGGCGTCGCAGGGATGGCGCGCGCGACCTTGGTCGGCCGTATCGCCGAGCCGGGCGAGATCGCGGCCACGGTCTGCGCGATCGCCGACGGCCGGATCTTCGGATACACGACCGGCCAGGTCTTCGCGGCCAACGGCGGCATGTATCTCGACTGACTGCGGAGGCGCACGAGAGGGCAGGGTGGCTGCGCCGCGAATCTTCGTCACCCGTCCGATTCCGGACGCCTCCTTGGCGAGGCTCGCGCGCGCCCTGCCGCACGCGCAGATCGACGCGAACCCCGAGGACCGCAATCTCGCGCGCGGCGAGCTGCTCGTGGGCGCGCGCGGCGCTGACGCACTGCTGTGCACGCTCGCCGACCCGATCGACGCGGATCTCCTGGCGGCGCTCGCGCCGCCGCTGCGCATCGTCTCCACCTTCGCGGTCGGCTACGAGAACGTCGATCTCGAGGCCGCGAAGCGGCTCGGCGTGCGCGTCTGCCACACGCCCGGCGTGCTGACGGACGCCACCGCCGAGATCGCCGTCGCGCTGCTGCTCGCGTGCGCGCGTCGCGTCGTCGAGGGCGACCGGATCCTGCGCGCCGGCGGCTTCACGGGCTGGTCGCCGCTCGCGATGCGAGGCCGGGCCCTCTACGGGAAGACCTGCGGGATCGTCGGGGCGGGCCGCATCGGCCTGCGCGTCGCGCGGACGCTCCGGCACGGCTTCGACTGCGAGATCCTCGTCCACTCGCGCACGCCGCGACCCGAGTGGGGGCGCGAGCTCGGCGCGAGCTTCGCCCCGCTTTCCGAGCTGCTCGAGCGTGCGGACTTCGTCTCGCTCCACTGCCCCGCGACCCCCGAGACGCACCACCTGATCGACGCTGCCGCGCTCTCGCGCATGAAGCCGACCGCCTGCCTCGTCAACACGTCGCGCGGCAGTGTGATCGACGAGGCGGCGCTCGTGACGGCGCTCGAGGAGCGGCGCCTCGCGGCGGCCGGCCTCGACGTCTACGAGCGCGAGCCCGCGCTGGCGCCGGGCCTCGCGCGCTGCGAGAACGCGGTGCTGCTGCCGCACCAGGGCAGCGCGACCTTCGAGGCGCGCGAGGCGATGGGCCGCCTCGCGGTGGACGCGATCGCTGCGGTGCTGTCGGGACGCGAGCCCGAGCATGCGCTCGTCTGACGCGCCTGCGGCCGCCGAGCTTGCCGCGTCCGCAGAGATGCGGCGCGCGGCGAGCCGCCGCGGGGTGCGTCGCGCGCTGCTCGCGGGGCTCGGCGTCACCTACGTGTGTGGGTTCGTCTCGCTCGCCGTGCAGATCGTCGGGCTCGTCGGCTCGTTCGGCATCCTGCCGAACCGCGCGTGGTTCTCCGCGCTGGCCGGGCGCCCCGACGTCGGCTTCGCGGACGTGCCGTCCTTCTGCTGGGGCATCGGCTGTAGCGACGCGACGCTCCTCGCGCTCGCCTGGGTGGGAGCGCTCGCGGGCGTCCTGCTCGTCGTCGGCGTGCTGCCGTGGCTCTCGGCACTCGTCGCCTTCGCGGCGTACCTCTCGCTCTGTGGCGCGGGCCAGCTCTTCTTCAACTATCAATGGGACATCCTGCTGCTCGAGGCGGGCTTCCTCGCGCTGCTGCTCGCGCCGCCCGACGCGCTCGGACCTCGCAGCCGCGCATGGGAGCGCGAGCCGCCCGCGCTCTCGATCTGGCTCTTCCGTTGGCTGCTCTTCCGGCTCGTATGGGCCTCCGGGATCGTGAAGCTCGCGAGCGGCGACGCGACCTGGTGGAGCCTGACCGCGCTCCACTACCACTACGAGACGCAGCCGCTGCCGGTCTGCACGAGCTGGTGGATGCATCAGCTCCCGCTCGGCGCGCAGCGCGTCGCGACCTTCGCCGCGCTCGCCTGCGAGCTCCTCGCGCCGCTCGGCTACCTCGGTCCGCGGCGCGTCCGGCAGGTCGCGGCCGCGGCCACCGCGGGCCTGATGCTGCTGATCGCCTCCACCGGCAACTACGGCTTCTTCAACCTGCTGACCCTCGTGCTGTGTCTCTCGCTCCTCGACGACGACGCGCTGCCGCGCCGTCTGCGGCACGCGCCCGGCCCGCCGGCGCCGCGCTGGGAGCGGCGCGCGGTGTGGGTTCTCGGCACGCCGCTCGTGCTGCTGAGCTTCGCGCCGTTCCTGCTGAGCCTCGATCGCGGCACGCCGCTCCGCGATCCTCTGATCGAGCTGTATCGCCTGCAGCGGGGCTTCCACCTCGTCGGCTCCTACGGCCTCTTCGCGGTCATGACGACCGACCGCCCCGAGGTCACGGTCGAAGGCACGCTCGACGGCGAGACCTGGCAGCCGTACGCATTTCCCTGGAAGCCCGGCGACCCGCAGCGCGCGCCGCGCTTCGCGGGTCCACACATGCCGCGCCTCGACTGGCAGCTCTGGTTCGCTGCGATCGAAGGGGCGGATCGCGTGCGCTGGCTGCGCGCGTTCGCCGCGCGCCTGCTCGAGGCGTCGCCCGACGTGCTCGCGCTGCTCGCGGACGATCCCTTCCACGGTCGGGCGCCGAAGGCCGTGCGGGTCCGGGTCGACGACTACCGCTTCACGAGCCTGGCCGAGCGTCGCGCCACCGGCGCCTGGTGGCGCGTCGTGCCGGGCCGCACGGCATTCGAAGTCCAACGGGACGAGTAGCTACTCTCCGGCCTCCCGCATGTCCGAGAAGCCGAAGACGCACTACCGGCGCGACTACCGCCCGCCGGACTACTGGATCGACGCGGTCGAGCTCGACTTCGACCTGCGCGACGACCGCGCGATCGTGAAGGCGCGCC
>Ga0335082_10000929_pt1 | contig 30791 bp, 24 predicted proteins | sample Lox_Sample_41_FD_206718 | JGI IMG/M metagenome (GOLD analysis project Ga0335082, IMG submission 206718) | Soil microbial communities from Loxahatchee National Wildlife Refuge, Florida, United States - Lox_Sample_4.1 | ecosystem: Environmental > Terrestrial > Soil > Wetlands | place: USA... | reverse complement strand
CCCGCGTTCTTGTGCGTTGCAGCCTGGGCACTTGCGTCTGCTCCAGCCCGTGCCGCCGATAACTCGTTTGACCGCAATTACAACGTCTCCGGCCATGTCCGGATCGAGCTGAGCAACGGCTCCGGCAACGTCGAGATTCGCAGCAGCGCCGATGGCAAAGTCCACGTCTTCGGCAAAGTGACCGCCGGGTGGTCCGTCTTTGGCAGCGTCGAGAAAAACGTCTCCGAGGTCGTCGCCAATCCCCCCATTGAGCAACGAGATTCCGTTATCCGCATCGGCAAAAATTCCTCCTGGATCAAGAACATTTCCATCGATTACAAGATCGAAGCGCCGCGCGACACGGAAATCGACGCCGGTGTCGCTTCTGGCGGCATCACCGTGGACAATTTCCGCGGCCCGGTGAAAGCTTCTTCCGCCTCGGGCTACGTGCACGTGTACCGCATCGACGGCGATGTGACGATGAATGCAGCGAGTGGCGCCATTGACGCATCCACCATCGGCGGCATCGCTCGCGTCTCCACCGCCTCCGGCGAGATTGTCCTGGCTGACATCAAGGGCGATCTCAAAGCCAATGCCGCATCAGGCTCCATTCGCATCAACCGGCCAGGTGATCGCGTGGATGTCTCTAGTGCCAGTGGGTCCATCGAGGTTCAGGGCGTAACCAGCGATCTGAAGGTTCATGCCATCTCCGGCAGCGTTAACGTCTCGGGCGACCCCAGCGCCAACCGCCTCTGGGAAGTGAAGTCCGTTTCCGGGTCGGTCGACCTGCGCGTTCCGCCGTCTTCCAGCTTCCTGCTGACTGCGGAGGCCACTTCCGGAGACATTCGCACAAACATCCCGGTTGTGCTCGAAGAGCAGGGCAAGCATTCCTTGCGGGCGCACGTGGGATCTTCCGCCGGGCGCGTCGAAGTCCGCACCGTTTCCGGCGGCGTAAGCATCCTGGGTTCCTGAGCGCGCAACCCGCTCGCACGATTGTCAGACAAACGACCAGCCGCCCGGTACAATAGGCCCGTGGCTCTCCGCCCATTCCGCCTGCGCCGCCTATTGCTCGCGTTCTATGCGCTTATCCTGCCGCCTGTGATTGTCTGCCAGCCGGCCCAGCAGGCCCCTCAAACAGCCCCGAAAGCGCAGACTCCAGAACCCACCGAACAGCAAGTATTGCAAAAGGCCATCGAAGAGGCTTCCAACGACCGCGCCGCGCTGGTCAAGAACCTCGAGGCTTTCCTCAAGAAATACCCGCAATCGTCCCAGCGCCCGCAGATCTACCGCGCCCTGGTCGAGTCCTCCTTGCAGCTCCGAGACTTTCCGCGCGCCCTGGAGTATGCCGAACGGCTCGTTTCACTGAATCCCGAAGACATTTCAAATACGGTCCTGACAATTCAGCTTCTGGATCGCTACGGCGACGTGCCCGGGTACCGGCGCGGCGTTTTCTACTGCAGCCGAGTGCTGGAGCAGATTGAACACCAGAATTCGGCCGACAAATCCCATCGCGTATCCATGGAAGACTGGGAAAATGCCAAGAAACGCGATCGCAGCAATTTGCTTCTGATTCGAGGCGGGCTCTACGAGAAACTTCAGGACCTTTCGAACGCGCAGAGGGATTTCGAAGCGAGCTATGGCGAAGTGCCCAATGCCTCAGCCGCCGAACAGCTGGGAGAATTGGCGGAACGCCGGAAGGACCTGAGCGGGGCCGTCCTGCAATACGCCCGCGCGTTTGCGCTGACGGAAAGTTCCACGGCCAATCCTTCCCGCGCCGAACTTCGCAAGAAGCTCGGAAATGCCTGGCGGCTGGCGCATGGCTCGGAAGACGGGCTGGGTGATTACCTGCTTCGCACCTTCGACGACGTGGCGGCGGAGCGGACAACGAAGCTTGTGCGCAATCCCGAAGCCAGGACTCCATATGACTTCACCCTGCGCAAGGTCTCGGACGGTTCTCAAGTGCCTCTTTCCGAGATTAAGGGAAAAATTGCGGTCTTCAATTTCTGGGCAACCTGGTGCGGCCCCTGCCGCGCTCTCGAGCCACTCTTTGACCGCGCGGCCGCGAGGTACGTGGGACGAGGTGACATTGTCTTCTATGCGTTGAATTGCGATGACGACGAATCGCTCGTGCAGCCTTATCTGTCCGAGGAGAAATTCAAGACGCCCGCGCTTTTCGCTGACGGACTGGACCGGCTGTTCCGCATCGAGAACTTTCCGACGACGATCATCCTCGACCGCACGGGCAAAGTCGCATTTCGCGCCGATGGATTTGACCCCGAGGGCTTTGACAAGAACCTGAGCGACGCGATTCAGAATATCGATCAGCCCGCCGCGCCGTCCACGGTCGCGGCTCACCCTTAGTCCGTCAAGCGCGCTGCTCCGGGTACTTCTCCGCGACCGCCTTTGCGGCAAGCACCGTGTTGACGTGAATTTGCACCGTGTCTTCGACCCGCCGCGCGTACCCACCGGCAAACGTCGTCACCACGGGAATGTTGCGGCTTCTGGCCTCCTTGAATACCCCGGCGTCGCGGCTCTTGAGTCCGTCGATGGTCAGCGCGAGCCCGCCCAACTGGTCCTCCCGGTAAGGATCGGCACCGCCCACATAAAAGATGATTTCTGGTTGGAATTTCTCGATTCCGTGGCGCACCGCGGGGAGCAGAGCCGCCAGATAATCGTCGTCACCCACACCGTCTTCCATGTTCAGGTCCAATGTGGATGCCGGTTTGTGCGCGGGGTAGTTGTTTTCCTGATGAATCGAAAGGGTGAATACGCTTTCGTCTCTGGCGAAGATCGCGGCTGTTCCGTTTCCGTGGTGCACGTCGGTGTCGACGACCATGGCCTTGCGCATCGTTCCGTCGTGCTGCAAGCAGCGAATGGCCACCGCCACATCGTGAATCGCGCAGAATCCCTCGCCATGTCCCGGGTATGCATGGTGGAAACCTCCGCCCAGGTTGCATCCGAAGCCGTCGCGGAGTGCCGCCTTTGCGGCGGCAATCGTTCCTCCGGCGGCGAGCCAGAACGCGTCGACCAACTCTTTCGAATACGGGACTTCGAGCTTCATTTTTTCACTTGCCGACAACGTTCCGCTTTTTAGCTTGTGAACCCACTCCGGAGTGTGTACGCGCCGGATGTCGTCTTCGCCGGCCGCTTCCGGAGTCACAAAGTCCGTCGCCGAGGCGATGCCCTCGGCAAGGAGCTTTTCGTGGATCAACCGGTACTTCTGGGAAGGAAAGACGTGCGCGCCCAGGTGCAGGTCGTAGCCCTTGTGATAGACCAGCTTGAACGGCAGCATTGCATTGACGGGAGAGCTTTAATTCTCGCGTTCGAGAATGAAGTCCGGCAGCGTCATGAGCGCTCGCCCGCATTCGGCGTCGCCGCTGCCATTGATGCAGGCCTTGGCACGCCGCGCATATTCGTGCGCCAGGCTGCGTGCGCGAGCCAGTGCGCCGCAATCCCTCACCAACGCTACCAGCCTCTCCGGCTGCACACTGATGAATTCTTTTTCTTCCAGTACGCGCGCCACCAGGTCGCGCGCTTCGCGGTGTCCGTTCTCCATCGCATAAATCAGCGGCAATGTAACTTTGCCTTCCTTCAGATCGCTCATGACCGGCTTGCCCAATTGCTCGCTCGATGCAGTGAAGTCCAGCAAATCGTCAACTAACTGGAACGCCAGCCCAGCATATCGCCCGTAATCCGCGAGTGCCTGCTCGTGTTGCTCGTCCAGGCCGCCGAGAACGGCGCCCAGGCGGGCACACCCGCTAAACAGGCATGCCGTCTTGTACGTTGCCAACTGCAGAGCATCTTCCTCCGTAACATCGATGCGGCCGATCTTGGCCAACTGGATCAGTTCGCCTTCGACCATTTTCTGTGTGAGGTCGATCAGCACATCGAGAACGTGAAAATTCCGTTCCTGCAGAGCAATCTGGAATGACTGCATGTAGAGCCAATCTCCGGCAAGAACACTGCGATGATTCCCCCACCGGGAGTTCGCCGAAGGCCGTCCGCGCCGTGTGTCCGCACTGTCAATCACGTCATCGTGAATCAGCGTGGCGCTGTGCAGCAGTTCGACCACTGCCGCCAGTTTGACCGCGCTCTGGCGGTTCGCGTCCCGTCCAGCCGCATAACCGTGGGTCAGCAGGAGCAAAGCCGGCCGGAGCCGCTTCCCTCCCCCTCCCAGAAGATAGCTCGTGATTTCGGACACGGGCTGGTATGCCGCAGCGCTCTGACGCGACAGCTCCTGCTCGACCAGCACCAGGTCTTCCCGTACCAGCTCAAAAATCTCTTTGACCGTCAATAAGGCTATGGCCGTTCTCCTGGAACCGCTGACCAACGTCGCGGGACACTTCACCCAGTTACACAACCGGCCGGGCGAGTTTGAAGAAACCCCTGAAATTATCGGATGTTTTGGAGGCGGCTTCTTCCGCTCCTAAGTCTCTCACACTCGCAAGCGCCTTGGCCACTTCCGCCACATAGGCGGGCTCGTTGCGTTTCCCGCGATAGGCCTGTGGCGCAAGGTACGGAGAGTCTGTTTCGATCAGGATATCCTCGAGAGGCAGAACCTTTGCGACGTCCCGAATGTTCTGCGCCTTCGGATAAGTTAGATTCCCCGTAAAGGAAACCAGGAAGCCCATGTCTACGCCGCGCTTTGCGTCTTCCGCCGTGCTCGTAAAGCAATGGAGAATTCCACGCAGCCCCGTCGGCTTCCATACTTCTTCCAGGATGTCCAGGCAGTCGCTCCAGGCGTCGCGGCAATGAATGATGATCGGCAGCCTGGCGACCTTCGCCAATTCCATCTGGTCGCGGAAAACGCGCTGCTGTATTTCACGCGGGGAGTGGTCGTAGAAATAGTCCAGGCCGATCTCGCCAAACGCGAGCACCCTGGGATGACGCGCCAGCCTGGCCAGCGTATCCAGATGGACCTGCGTAACTTCCTTCGCTTCGTGAGGATGAATCCCTACTGTCGTATAGATCCAGTCGTAGGCTTCGGCGTAAGGGATTGCCGCGTCAAGCTGTTCCGGGCCCGGCCCCGTGCCGATCGCCAGAATCGTTCCGACACCCGCGGCGTGGGCGCGTTCGAGCATGGCCTCGCGATCATCCGCGAATTGCGGGAAATCGATATGAGCGTGGGAATCGATCAGGTCCATTGTTTTCGTCCGAGCGCGGACGGCGGCGCGTCACAGGGGCTACTTGAGCCGCGCGCCCACTTCCACGTCCTCGTGAAATCCAGCGAGGACAGGACGGCCCTCGGGGCCAACCGAGGCGGCAATGATCATGCCGTTGGATTCGACGCCACGGAGCTTCCGCGGGGCAAGGTTCACGACGACCGCAACCTTGCGTCCAATAAGCGCCTCCGGTTCGTAATACTGGGCAATCCCGGCGCAAATCTGACGGATCTCGGTGCCAATATCCACGGTCAACTTCAAGAGCTTGTCGGCACCGACAATCCGTTCCGCCGTTTTGATCTGGCCGACCCGCATCTCGACCTTCGTAAAATCCTCTATCCCGATTCTTTCCGGCGTCCCGCTCAACGCCGCGGGCGCCGCCGCCCCACTGGACGCGGGAACGGCTGGTGCCGGTGCCGGAGTTGGGTTCAGTTCTTCGTTTGCCATGGCCTCGATCCTCTCCACTGCCTCAGTCTTCTCCACCCGCGGAAAAAGCGCCTGGAATTTTCCGAGCCTGGCGCCCGGCGCCAACTGTCCCCAGCGCAAACCATCCAGCGGCGTCGCGGCAAGCTCCAGCGTTTGCCCGAGCAAACTCCAGATCTTCCCTGTGCTGTCGGGCAACACCGGATGCGCCAGTGCGCTCACGATGCGCAACAACTCCGCAACGGTCCACAAAATCGTTGCCTTGCGCGCTTGCTCATCCGGCGAATCTCCCAGCGCCCACGGCTGCTCCGTGGTCAGGTATTTGTCCGCGGCCGCGATCACGCTCCAGATCGTTTCCAGCGCCCGGGCAAACTCGTAGCGGTCGTAACGCTCCAGCACTTCCCCGATCGCATTCTGCGCTTCTTTGGCCAAGGCGTCGTCTTGCGGCAATCGCGCACCCGGCTTCGGCACTTCCCCGGCAAAGTTCTTCTCGAGCAGCGCCGCGGTGCGGCTGGCAAGATTTCCCATGCCGTTCGCCAGGTCGCTGTTGTAGCGTGTCACCAGCGCGTCGTAGCTGAAATTCCCGTCCTGCCCGAACACCACGTCGCGCAACAGGAAGTACCGCAGCGCGTCCATCCCAAGCATGTTCACGATCGGCCGCGGAAGCACCACATTGCCCTTGGACTTGCTCATCTTCGCGGCGTCCATCAGAAACCACCCATGCGCCCAGACCTGTTTCGGCACTGGCAGCATGGCCGCCATCAGGAACGCCGGCCAGTACACCGTATGGAAACGGATGATGTCTTTCCCGACCAGATGCACGTCCGCTGGCCACATTCCGCGCTTCTCATACTCCGGGCCGCCCACTGCGCTCAGATATGCCGTCAATGCGTCGAACCACACATAGAATACGTGCGGCTCTTCTCCCGGCACCGGGATCCCCCAGCGAATCGTCGTTCTCGTAATGCTCAGATCCTTCAATCCGCCTTCGACAAAGCTGATGATTTCGTTCCGGCGCGTTTCGGGCTGGATGAAACCGGGGAACTTCCTGTAAAAATCCAACAGCGGCTTCTGAAAAGCGGAAAGTTTGAAGAAGTAATTTTCTTCCGTAACGGTCTCGGTGGGCCGTCCGCAGTCCGGACAGTTATCGCCCGGCTTCGCGTCGTTCACATAGGCGTTGTCATAGATGCAGTACTGCCCCGTGTAGTGGCCTTTGTAGACGTACCCGTTTTCCTTACACAGCTTGAACAACCACTGCACCGTGCGCACGTGCTTCAAATCGGTGGTGCGGACAAACTCATCGGCCGTCAGCCCCAGTTCGTCCCACAACTTTCGCCAGGCATCGGCCATGCGGGCCACGAACTCAGACTCCGGAATGCCCGCTTTGTTCGCCGCACGCTCCACGTTCACGCCGTGTTCGTCCGTGCCGGTGGTCATCACCACATCGTAGCCGCGCATTTTCTTGTAGCGGCGTAAGGTGTCCGCGACAATCGTCGTGTACGTATGCCCGATATGAGGCAATCCGTTCGTGTAGTAGATCGGCGTGGTGATATAGAACTTTTCGTTTTTCTCGGCCATTCCCTGTTCTCAGTTCCCGTCGAAGGTTGGCAAGCGAACTCAACCCCGCGCGCTAGTGCCGCCGGTCCGCCTGGTAACGCAGCACCGCCTGCTCCATCACTTCATGCAGAGGGACGTTTTTCTCCTCTGCCAGTTTACGGCAATCGTCAAATTCCGGCGTCACTTGCTGCACCCGGCCGCCGGCTCGCGACACTTTCACGCGCACGTCCCCGAACTCTGTAGAGACCTTCACGAACTCCCGGTCCAGCGCGTACCGCTCGACCAACTGGCTCCGGACACCGATCGTGGTCGTCTCCGCGAACAGCATGTCCCGGAATTTCCCCTCGTCCTCCGGCATGCACAGGATCGTCACCAGCATGGCAGGACGGCTCTTTTTCATCTGGATGGGCGTCGCGAAAACATCCAGTGCCCCGGCGTCAAGCGCCTTGTCCAGCAAATAGCCGAAAATCTGCGGACTCATGTCGTCCAGGTTCGCTTCGAGCACGCGGATCGTTCCGCCGTGGCCTTGCACTGTCTTTGCGGCCGCTTCCCCGATCATGATCCGCAATACGTTCGGCTGGGTGTCGAGGTCCGTCGTCCCCGCGCCGTAGCCGATCGCGCTTACCTTCATCGCTGGTTGTGGGCCAAAATGCCCGCAAAGCGTAGCCACAATCGCCGCGCCGGTCGGCGACACCAGTTCCTTCTGCAATCCATTCGAATATGTGGGTTTCCCGATCAGCAGGCGTGCCGTCGCCGGTGCGGGCACCGGCAGAACGCCGTGTGCCATCTTGGCCGTACCGCCTCCCACGTTCAGTGCCGAGCAAGCAAACGACTCTATACCCAACGCCGCAAACCCAATGGCCGCGCCAACAATGTCCACGATGGCGTCCACCGCGCCCACTTCGTGGAAATGGATCTTCTCCAACGGTACGTCGTGCACAGACGCTTCCGCTTCCCCCAGTTTTGTGAATATGTCCGCCGCGCGAACCTTGACTTCGCTGTCTAGAGCGGATTTATCGATGATACCCAGAATGGTCGAGAGCGACCGGTGGGTGTGCGAGTCTTCGGTGTTCACCCGCACATGGGTCGCAGCCAAGCCGTTCTTCCACACCTTCCCGGCGGAGATCTCCCATCCCGGCACCTGCAAGCCCTGCAATTTCGCTCGCAAATGGTCGAGCGGACACCCAGCATCCACAAGGGCGCCGAGAGTCATATCGCCACTGATACCGCTAAAGCAATCGAAATACGCCGCTTTCATACGAGATCCGTCCGCAAAGTTCTGTCTCTCGATACTAGCGGCCCCATCCACGTGCGTCAAACACACGTTCAGCAAGGCCGCTTCGTTCCGGGTGCCATGGTGTATTGCTGTGTAACAGTCAACCTTTCGGCTTCAATACCAGCGTGCGGTCCAGCCGGAACCGCATGGTTGTCTCTGCGGGCACTTTGACCTGGTCTCCCCGCGTGAAGATCTGCGTCAGCAAACCGGCGCCTGCCCCCGCGGCTGCGCCGATCCCGGCTCCTTTTCCCCCTCCAAACACCGCGCCGAGTAAAGCGCCGAACCCCGCACCGCCGGCGCCATACTCCAGCGTGCGCTTGTTCTTTCCCACACCGCGGCCGCTGTTCATGTCGACGTCGGTCGAATCCACACGAAACTCTTTTCCGTTCACATCCACCGAGAATAAATCCAGCACGAGTTGCGGACTGCCGGCCGCTCCGCCGCCCTTGATATTGCGCACCACGAGTTTGGCGCGCGCGCCACGGGGAATGGCCACGCCACCGGCGCTGTCCGGAACGTCCTCGCCGACGCTCGCAGCAAATAGCTGGCCGGTCTGGGAATTCCGCGAGTCGATGGCCTCATCGGTACGGATCACGATCTCCGTTCCCGCCGGGATCACTTTTGCTGGAACGATCGTGCTGGAGGCGGGCTTCGCGGCCTGCGAAAACACAATCGTTTCCACGTCGCGCCGCGGAAATTGGTACTGAATCCCCTGCGCATCGCTGAAGTTCAACGACGCCGGGCCTGAAAACTCGCCCGTGTAGATTTTCCCGTTCTGCAGCGTCACGATGTCGGTCGTGCTGGAAAACACGAGCGACTGCACATCCTTTACCGGGAACTTGTACTGCACTCCTTGCCCGTCCGTGAAGGCGATTTCGCCGTTCGCCGCGTTCAACTGCCCCGAATAGCTCGCGCCGTCGCGGAGTATTATCGTGTCCGCCCAAATCGGGCTCGCTACAAACAGTAGTGCCAAGCCGGCTGCCAGCCACACTCGCTTCATCGCTTCCTCTTGTCTTAGAATCGACGCGTCGCGAATCGGTGGGCGTACCGGCGAACAGCGTCGCTGGCCGAGTTATAGCACGTTCCAGGTTACTCGCGCGACCGGAGGGATTAGCGGCTAGTTGGAACCGCTCGCAACTGCTTGCGATTTTGCTTCCAGATAATATCCGTCGCGCGCTTGGACTTTGAAGTCCTTGTTGTACGTCGACAGCAGGATCTTGTGATAGCCGGGCGTGGAGTCTTTCGCCGGCGTGTAGCCCAGGCTGTATTGATTCCGCAATTCCTCTTCAATGGTGTTGTAGATCTGCTCGACCGATTCCTTCTTCGAAACCTCAAACAGCCGGCCTCCGGTGGCTTTGGAGAGTTGCGCAAGGATCTTTTTCCCGTCAACCGGCTCGCGCGGAGGCCCCCCGTGCCCTCCATACGGCCCCATTCCCCCAGCGTGGAATCCACCGTACCCTTCCTTGTCTACGAAATAGATGGAATACACAACGGTATCCGCTCGTTGTGCCGCTTCGATCGCTTCTCCCAGCGTTTCCCTGCTCCCGTGGTCCACGCCGTCGCTCAGGATGACCACAGCTTTTCTTCCCTGTTGCTTGCTCATCAACTCATCAGCCGCCAGGAATACAGCGTCATACAGGTGCGTGCCTCCGCCGCTATGGCCATGCCTCCGGCCCCCTCCCCCGGGGCCTCCCGTCCCCGCTCCGGGGTACCCTCCTGCCGTCCCGCGCTGCAAGCCGATCTGCGGATTTTCCAGTTGCGCGAAGGCCGCCTGGAGTTTTTGGCGAGAGGCAGTGAAGTCCTGCAGCAAAGTCACATCAAAATCGAAATTAACGACGGCGGCGACATCCTTTTCGGGCCGCAACAGGCCGTCAAGGAACGAGTAACTGGCTGTCCGTTCCTGCTCGAGGACGCGTCTTTGGCTCAAGCTCGTGTCCACCAGCAGGCCAAGGCGCAATGGCAAGTCGCTTTCCTTGGCGAAATAATCGATGGTTTGCGGCTTTCCGTCTTCTTCGAGCTTGAACGATTCCTTTGTCAGATCCGGCACGATCTTGCCGTGCTTATCCCGCACCGTGGCCAAGACGCTGACGGTCTTGACGTCGACAGCGATCTTCGGCTCTTGCGCTACCAGGATTCCATTTGCCAGAAGACCCACCAGCGCCATCGTGCTCAATCGCGATCGCCCGTGTGCCAGACGCTTCGCATTCCAACAGCCCAGACTTGATTTCATCGTGCTCCTGAAGGCCGAAGCTGCCCCCATCCACCAGCCACGGAGCCGTTTTTGATTCACCCATTGGACGCCGCGGCTCAGTATTTGGTTGACCAGCGGCTTCGCAAATTCCTCGCACCATTACTGTTATACTGAGCAATTCCAGATTCTTGCGCAACCGAACCGAGGCCACGTGTATCCGACACTGATCGAGCGTCTTCGCGGCGCGCTTGCCGCACATATCCGCCAGGCGTACGGCGTCGATATTTCGGTCGTACTCGAGAGGCCTCCCAAGCTGGAGTTGGGCGAAGCGGCGTCACCGGTCTGTTTCGAACTTGCCAAGCGGTTGAAAAAGGCGCCGCGCGCCATTGCCCAAGAAATCGCGGCTTCGCTTCCCAAGGTAGAGGGTGTAGCCCGGGTCGAAGTGGCCGGAGGCGGCTATCTTAACGCTTTCTTCGACCGGGTAGCTTTCTGGAACTCGCTCGCTAAGACCGGGACTGCCGCTCAGGCCGCCAAGTCCGCCGGCCGCGTCATCGTCGAGCATACGAGCATCAATCCCAACAAGGCCGCGCATATTGGACACCTGCGCAATGCTGTTCTGGGCGACACGATGGTCCACCTGCTTCGCCACGCTGGCCACGACGTTGCCGTGCAAAATTACATCGACAACACCGGTGTTCAGGTGGCCGACGTGGTGATCGCCTTCCAGCACATGGAAGGGAAAACCGTCGAGGATGTGCGTGCCCTGGCGGCGGCGCCGGGATTCGACTATCTCTGCTGGGACCTCTACGCCAAAGCCACACAATTCTTCGAAGAGGACAAGCAGCGAGCCACCAAACTCCGCGGGGAGACGCTGCAGGCCATTGAGCACGGCAAGGGCGACACCGCGGAAATGGGCGCAATCATCGCCGACGCGATCGTCGGCTACCACCTCCGCACCATGGCGCGACTCGATATCTACTACGAACTGCTCGCGAGAGAGAGTGAAATCCTCCACCTGCATTTCTGGGATGCGGCGTTCGAAAAGCTGAAGGCGAGCGGAGCCATCCAACTGGCTACCAGCGGCAAAAACGCCGGCTGCTGGATCATGCCGTGGGACCACGGGCGGGCAAAGGGAGAAGGCGAGGAAGCGAACGAGGACGACCAGGCAAAGATCATTGTGCGTTCGAACGGCACGGTCACTTACGTCGGCAAAGACATCGCCTACCAGCTCTGGAAATTTGGGCTGCTCGGCAAGGACTTCCATTACCGCAAGTGGCCGAACCCACCGTCGGGCGAGACGGTCTGGGCCACCACCGCCGATGCCGGCGAGCCCGATGCACCGCACTTTGGCAGTGCGGATGCCGTCTACAATGTGATCGACACCCGCCAGGCGTACCTGCAAGACGTCGTCGCCGAGGGCTTGCGCGCCCTTGGCCATGCGAAACAGGCCGACAACTCAATTCATTTCGATTATCAGATCGTCGCGCTGACGCCGCGTTGCGCGCGCGAACTTGGCTACGCGCTTTCAACGGATGATTCTTCCAAGTCCCACGTGGAAGTGAGTGGCCGCAAAGGATTCGGTGTCAAAGCCGATGATCTGATCGCGCGTATGTTGGAAGCCGCGCGCTCCCGGGTTCTGCTCAAACAAGCCGGCATGGACGCTGAGGAACTTGACAGGACAGCGAATGCGCTTGCGGTCGGCGCGCTTCGCTATTTCCTTCTCAAGTTCACCCGCAACACCATCATTGCGTTCGATTTTGAAGACGCACTCAAAGCGGAAGGGGAAACCGGTCCGTATTGCCAGTATGCCGTCGTGCGCATCCGCAGCATCCGGCGGAAGGGCGCCGAAACAGCGAACGCCAAGGTCGCTTTGACCGACGACTCGCTCAATCTGTTTTTGAATGGAGCGGACGGCGCCGCATTCTGGGAGTTGCTCCTGCTGAACGGTTCTCTCGAATCCGCTGTGAACGCGGCGATCAACGCGCAAGAGCCTGCGTTCGTCACGAAATATGCGTTTCAGCTGTCGCAGGCCTTCAGCAACTTCTACCACTACAATCCGATCCTGAAGGAACCCGACGAGCAGAAACGCGCATTCCTGCTGGCGCTGACCGGGCTGGTCGAAAGACAACTGGTGAACTCCCTCAAACTTCTCGGGATCGACACGCCCGAACGGATGTAAGTGCTCGGTTTAGAGCGAGGTTACCAGGTGCACCAGGGTCCTTAGGCTCACGCCGGTCGGCCCTTTCGCAAGCCACGCCTTCGCGTCGTCATTCCACGCCGTGCCCGCGATGTCCAGGTGAATCCACGGCGTGTCGCCCGCAAACTCACGAATGAACCATGCTCCAGTGATCGAGCCGCCACCCTTGCCGCTGCCGATGTTCTGGATGTCGGCAAAGCTGCCCTTGATGAACTCGCGATATTCATCATCCATCGGCAGCTGCCACATCTTTTCGCCGGCCGCTTTTGCGCTAGCCAGCAGCTTATCCGTCCACGGCTGGTCATTCCCGAACACGCCGACGTTCACGTTCGCCAGCGCAACTACAATCGCGCCGGTGAGCGTGGCCGCGTCGACCAGGTGTGTTGCGCCAAGTTGCTTCGCATAGTGCACGGCATCGGCCAGAATCAGCCGCCCCTCGGCGTCGGTGTTCAGCACCTCGATGGTCTTGCCCGACATGGCGGTTTGGATGTCGCCGGGCTTTTGCGCCTTGCCGCCTGGCATGTTCTCTGTCGCCGGCACAACGCAGATCACCTTTACAGCGGGCTTCAATGCCGCCAGCGCACGCATGGCGCCGATCATGGTCGCGCCACCGGCCATGTCGTATTTCATTTTTTCCATGCCATCGGCGGGCTTAATCGATATACCGCCCGTGTCGAAGGTCACCGCTTTTCCGACCAGGCCAACGACGGGACTGTTTGGCTTGAGGTTTGCCGGCGTGTATGTGATTACGATCATCCGCGGCGGTTCCACGCTGCCCTGCGCCACGCTGAGCAGCGCTCCCATTTTCAGGTCGGCGATTTTCTTTTCGTCGAGCACTTCCACCGTCAGCCCGGCCGTTTTGGCCATCGCCTCGGCTTTGTCCGCCAGAATCCGTGGGGTCAATTTGTTCGAAGGCTCATTCACCAGGTCACGCGTGAAATTCTGCGCCTCACCGATAATCTGGCCGCGCGAGATTCCTTTCTCCCCGGCAGCCTTCTCCGCGTCGCCATAGCCGGCAATCGCGACCTTGTCGACGAACCTGTCGTTCTTCTTCTCGGTTTTGTATTTATCTGTCTCGAAATCCGCGGTGACGAGTCCCTCTGCCAGCGCCTGGGCGGCTTCTTCCGTCGCGCCATTCTCCCGCACCGCAAATACGAACCCATGCACGGAGCGCGCTTTCAGATAGCGCAGCGCCGCACCAGCCAGTTTGCGCAGCGTTGCCCCATTGAAGGCCTCCCTCTTCCCTGCCCCGACCACCAGCAATCGCGCTGCTTTCAGTCCCGCCGGCGCATGCAGCAGGGTCATTTCAAGCGCCTTCCCTGAAACTTCTCCGCTCTTGATCAGCCGGGTCAGTAGGCCACCCGCCGCCTGATCCAATTCGCTGAGCCGGCCTTGCGGCTCGCCATCCTCAAACGCGTAGGTAACCAGTGCTTCCGTCTCGATTGCTCCCAGCGCTTTCGTGTCCAGCGTGATTTGCATGGTCTTTCTATCGCCTCCGGTTGCGATACATCGCCTGCTCCGCCTCCCGGCGAGCTTCCTTGGTGCGCTCGTCCTGGCGGCGGTCCCACGACTTCTTCCCTTGTGCCAGTGCAATTTCTACCTTGGCAATTCCGTCGCGAAAATAAATCCGCAAGGGTATGACGGTTAAACCTTTCGATTCGGTTCGTCCCGAGAGCTTGTGAATTTCCCGCTTGTGCATCAGAAGCTTGCGATCTCCCAGGGGTTCATGGTTCCACGGGCCTCCCGGCATGTATTGCGCGATGTGCGCGTTCACCAGATAGGGCCCGCTGGGCTTGAAATCCACGAACGCGTCGCGGATATTCGCTTTGCCCTCGCGCAGCGCTTTTACCTCGGTGCCATGCAACACCAGCCCCGCTTCCAGCTTCTCAAGGATATGGTAGTTATACGAAGCAGCGCGGTTCTGCGCGACGATCTGCTCGCGCGGCCCCGCCTTCGCTTCCTTGCCCTTGCCCGCCTTGGTATTTGTCCTAACCACAATCCCCCATTTTACCCGAGGATGCGTCTAAATCTATGGAAGCACGGAAGTGGGTTCGCTTCTGTCCTGGCCCGGAACTCGCCGTTACGCTGTCGAAACATCGATTTGATATTCCTGGGCACCGGTCTATCTGGCCCCAGTCGACCGCCAGGGAGGAGCTGAACTATGGAACCGTGGCCCGCCTCCGCGGCCTCGCTGCGGTCTGCTTGCCGCACCGATAATGCGGATGCTAGACTGCAAAAGCAAGCAAAGACGGAATTTGCCGCAAATCCGGTTGCCGGAGCACGCATGCGCCGCCGTGGTCAGATCTTCCTGTGGATTATTGTCGCTGTTGCCCTTGCGGGGTGCCCAAAGAAAGGGACCCAGGACTTCAAGTCAGGCGAAAAGGCGTTGGATCTGAAAGATTACGACGCGGCCGTCGACTACTACAGTAAGGCGCTTCAGGCCGAACCCAACAACGCGGCCTTCCGCATCAAGCTCAATCAGTCGCGCTTCGAAGCCGGCCAGTTTCATATCCACGAAGGCGTGAAGCTGCGCGAAAAGGGAGACATTCAAGGCGCCATTTCTCAATTTCAGCGCGCCACCATCCTCGACCCCTCCAGTATGGTCGCCGAACAGGAGCTGAAGAAATCTCTCGAGATCCTCGCGGAGCGCACGCGCGCGGCGCAACAGCCGGGTGAATCGCCCATCATGGAGAACGGCCAACCCGTACTGGCGTCCCAGCCGCCGGAACTGAAACCACTTTCGCGCGCGCCCATCAATTTGAAAATGTCGAACGACACGAAGGTGGTCTTCGACACGATTGCCAAGCTCGCGGGCCTCACCGTCATTTATGATCCCGACCTGCAGGCGCGGCGCATTACCACCGAACTGAACAACGTCACACTCGAGCAGGCGCTCGACATCGTGTGCCTCGAGAGCAAAACCTTCTGGAAGCCCATCACCGAAAACATCATCATGGTCGTCCCGGACCAGACCCAGAAACGCCGCGACTATGATGAACAGGTGGTCAAGACGTTCTATCTGAACAATATCGCCGTGGCCCAGGACCTTACCGAAGTCACCACCGGTCTCCGGCAACTGCTCGACCTCAAGCGCATTCAGCAGGTGAACGCGCAAAGCGCCATCATCGTCCGCGACACGCCGGACAAGCTCGCGCTGATCGACAAGATCATCAAGGATATCGACAAGGCTAAACCCGAAGTTATCATCCAGGTTGAAGTTCTCGAGGCGCGCACCGATCACTTGCGCAACCTGGGTATTCTGCCTCCGCAGAGCATGTCGGTCACGATCAATCCCAATAATTCGACCAGCAGCACCTCCGGCTCCACAACCACATCGAACAACACCATCACCCTGAACCAGCTGACCCACCTCAATCAGAATGACGTTATCTTCACCATTCCCAGCGCCACCGCCAATTTCCTGATGACCGATTCCGCCACGAAGATTCTCGAAAATCCGGAGATCCGGGCCATCGACGGGCAAGCTGCGAAACTCCGCATCGGCGATCGCGTACCCGTGGCCACCGGCAGCTACCAGGCGGGCGTCGGCGTAGGAAGCACGGCTGGCGCGGGTTTCGTCAACCCGCTCGTCAACACGCAATTTCAATACATCGATGTCGGCGTGAACATTGACGTGACTCCGCACGTCCACCCGAACCGCGACGTGAGCATGAAACTGCTCGTGGAGGTTTCATCGGTCACCGGCTACCAGAATATTGGCGGGATTCAGCAGCCGATTATCAGCCAGCGCAAGATTGAGCATGAGATCCGATTGAAGGAAAATGAAGTCAGCATTCTCGGCGGATTGATCAATCGCATCGACACCAAGACTTTGAACGGTTGGCCATGGCTCGCCCGCATCCCGGTCATGCGTTATCTGTTCTCCGCGGAAAACGTGGAGCATCAAGACAACGAAGACATTATCGTTCTGGTTCCGCGCATCGTGCGCATGCCCGACTGGACGAAAGCCAATCTGCGGTCGCTGTACGCCGGTTCGGACACCTTCCCCGCCGTGAAAAAGGAACTCGACCTGAAGTCGCCGAGCTCCAATCCGTCGCCCACGGTTGGACCCGCGGGCTACATGGCGCCTGCGCCATCCTCCGACCAGCCCGCCGGCCTCGGCGCAAGCGCATCCCCTGGTTCAGGCGCAATCTCCGCCGGACCAAGCGGCGCGCCGTCAGCGGCCCCCCAAGTCTCTGGCCCGCGCGTGCGTTTTGAGCCGTCCGCTTTGAACCTGAAGCCCGGTCAAACCGCTACTCTGGGTATCGTGGTCGAGAATGTCTCCGACCTCTTTTCCGTGCCGATGCTTCTGCAATACGATCCCGCCGTAATCAGCGTCGAAGAGGTCCGGCACGGTGGTTTCCTCTCCGGTGGCACGCAAGAAATTGCGATTGTCCAGCGCGTTGACAAAGAACACGGCCAGGCGGTGATTTCAGCTACCCGCCAGCCGAATACTCCCGGCGTGAGTGGAAGCGGGACGCTTCTCGGCGTGGTTGTGAAAGCGGTTGGGCCCGGAACTTCCAGCCTTTCGGTGGTGCAGATCAATGCCAAAGACTCCCAGCTGAAGCCCATTCCGCTGGTCACGAGCGAAGCGACCTTGCGCGTGCAATAGTGCCGGCCGTCAGATGGATATATGGCGATGATCCAATACATCAAGCGGCGGCCTTCTTCTCAGCATGGGATGACGCTGCTGGAATTGATCGTCTCCTGTGCCATTCTCGCCATTCTCGCGTCGATGGCGCTTCCGATTGCACGCTATACCGCTCGACGGCTTCGCGAAAAAGAGTTGCACCGCGACCTGCGCGATATGCGCGATGCCATCGACCGGTATAAGACCCTTGCGGACAAAGGTCAGATCCGCGTCGATCCTCTGCTTGGCGGTTACCCTCCGGACCTCGAAACCCTGGTCAAAGGCGTGCCGCTGGTCTCTTTTGGCGGGGGAGAAAGCAAGAACATACACTTTCTCCGGAGCATTCCCACGGACCCGTTCACCAAGCAGGCGGACTGGGGATTGCGTTCGGTGGAAGACGATCCCGATTCGATGTCCTGGAACGGCAAGAACGTCTTTGACGTCTATTCCAAGTCCGACGGAACTGCCATGGATGGAACGAGGTACTCGGAGTGGTGAACATGACCAAAACCGTGCGATTCGCCCCACCCACGAGGGCAGCCTGTTCGCGCCGCCCCCTCCAGCGCACGAGGACGCAATACGGCTTCACCCTCCTCGAATTGATGATCGTCATCTCCATCATTCTCATCCTGATGGGCATCGGTATCGGAATGTACAAGCGATCGATCGACTCGGCGCGCGAGACCGTCATGAAGCAAGATCTGCAAACCATGCGGCAAGCCATCGACAACTACACCCTGGACAAGCAGCAAGCGCCGCAATCGCTGCAGGACCTGGTTGACGGGCACTACCTACGTTCCGTGCCTGTGGATCCGGTTTGCCGGCAGGAATGGAACCTGCACTTCAGCGATACGGTCATTTCACCGGATCAGACCGGCTCGGGGATTGACGATGTTCATTCGAGCTGCGAGGGCACCGGAATCTCCGACACTACACCGTATAGCACTTGGTAAGCCGAACGCTGATTCCCAGCGCGCTTGCGCTCGCTTGCTCGCTCCATGTAGCCTAGAAGTTAGTCCACTTTGTTTCGATTTTGATCGCGCAAATGAAGGATTCGCCGTTTGCTTAGCATGGACACGCTTCTGCCTCAACCAGTCGTTGTGAGGCATTCACTACTTCAAAGGCCCGCTTCGCGTTGCCGGTTCGCACGCTGTGGGTGCGTGCAGATTACGCAATCATAGAAAGGCGCACCACTTGTGCGGAATCGCAGGATTCACTCATAAAAATCACAGGGCGCCCGAAGGCCGCATCGATCAGGCCATGGCAACCCTTCGCCACCGCGGCCCCGATCAGCAAGGTGCGTTTTCCGCCGAAGGCTTCTCTTGCTGCGCCGCGCGTCTGAAGATCATTGACCTGCAGTGCGGCAACCAGCCGATCCTGGAAAATGCGGGTGAGTGGGGCATCGTCTTCAACGGCGAAATCTATAATCACCAGGAAATTCGGAGCGAACTTGAATCCCTGGGACACCAATTCTCTTCTCATTCCGACACTGAAACGGTCCTCAAAGCGTTTCTCCAGTGGGATCTCGGCAGCATTTCCCGGCTGCGCGGCATGTTTGCCTTCGCCATCTGGAACAAGCCCGCGCGGCGGCTCATCCTGGCCCGCGATCGCCTGGGCATCAAGCCCCTCTATTACGCGCGGATCGGCGAGGACCTTTATTTTGGATCGGAACTCAAGGCGCTCTTCGTGCACCCGGAAATCCCGCGGAAACTCTCGCTCGAAGGGCTGGACTGCTATCTCGCGCTCAACTATATCCCTTCCCCCTGGACGCTCATCGACGGCATCGTCAAGCTGCCGCCCGGCGCGTGGCTCCAATGGCAAGATGGAGCCGTCACGAGCGGCAACTTCTGGGAACTCCCTTTCGGCCAGGTCCGCAACATCTCCATGCACGAGGCCAAAGAAGAACTGGACCGGCTGCTCAAGGACTCCGTCCGGGAACACATGATCTCCGATGTGCCGCTCGGCGTTTGGTTGAGTGGCGGCGTCGATTCCACATCGATCCTGCACTACGCTTCGCAGGCGACCTCTGCTCAACTCAAGACATTTTCGATTTCGTTCCGCGGGCGCAGCTTCGACGAGACCCAATATGTCCACGCTGCGGTGAAGCAATACAACACCGACCATGATGAAATGGACTTGAACCCCTCTGTCGATCTGCAAGCGGCCATCGAAGAGTTCGCTTACTACTCAGATGAGCCCAGCGCGGACGCCGGAGCCTTGCCCGTGTGGTTTCTGTCCAAGCTATGCAAGCGCAAGACTACCGTGGCCCTGAGCGGTGAAGGCGCAGACGAACTGTTCGGTGGATACCTCACATACCGCGCCGACCGCATCTCCCGCGTAATTCGCCGCTTTCCTTCCACAATCGTCTCGCTCGGCCTTGCGGCAATTCGCCGTTGGCCGGTGTCCGACGAGAAAATGGGCTTCGACTACAAGGCGACGCGCCTCCTCGAAGGCTGCCTGATGCAGCCGGAGCTTGCGCACGCTTATTGGAATGGAACGTTTGCGAAAAAGGACCTGGAAAGCCTTGTCCGCGAGCCCATGCCCGGTACACTGGCGCAGATCCTCGGCCAGATTCACAACTTACCTAACGTGAACGACGACCTTGCGCCTTATCTCTGGTTAGACCAGAAGTACTACCTCGCTGACGACATCCTCACGAAAAGCGATCGCATGAGCATGGCTCACTCCGTCGAGGTCCGCCCGCCGTTCCTCGATCATCGCATCGTGGAGTTCGCGGCTTCCTTGCCGACATCCCTGAAGATCCAGGGCGCAAAACAGAAAGTAGTCCTCAAACAGTTGATGGCCGACAAGCTGCCGCACACGATCCTCCATCGCAAGAAGACCGGGTTCGATATTCCCGCGCACGAGTGGCTCCGCGGCCCACTTCGCAACCTCCTTGTCGACACCCTGCGCTTCGGCCTGCAGGAATACCGTTCGTTCTTCCAGAGGGATTCCATCGAGCGGTTGATGGAGCGGCACTTCCGGCGCGAAATCAATGTAGGCTACCACCTGTGGGGCTTCCTCATACTCTTTCTGTGGATGAAAAAATGGCAAGTGACGATTTGAGCAAGCGCCTGGGGCTGTCTGACTCGTCGCCGTGGCGCATGTACGTTGTTGTGATTCTCATTGCTGCCGCGGTATATCTCGGTTGCACCGTCTCGCCTCCGTCGTTGCAGGACGACGTCGACGCCGTCCAGGCGCAGATCGCCAAGACAATGCTGGTGACTGGCGACTGGGTCACGGCACGACTGGACGGCGTGCTCTATCTCGAGAAAGCCCCGCTGATCTACTGGTTCATCGCGGCCTCCTACCGTCTCTTCGGAGTTTACGACTGGGCTGCGCGCATTCCCGTGGCCCTCGCCTCGATTCTCCTGGCCTTTCTCACCGCGGCCTTCGGCACGTGGGCGTTCGGGAAGCGCGCGGGGCTTTACGCTGGATTATGTATTGGCAGTTGCGTTGGCCTCTTTCTCTTCACGCGAATCCAAATTCCTGACGTGATGCTGACCGGTTCGATCGCGCTCTCGATGTGGGCTTTCCTCCGATGCCTGGACGCCACCGAGCCGCGGCCTCGCTTCTGGTCGGTGATCCTGGCGGCCAGTCTCGGCATCGGCCTGCTCCTGAAGAGCCTGATCGCTGTCGTTTTCCCGGTGGGTGGCGCGCTCGTTTACCTTGCGGTGACGCGTCAGCTCTTCCTGCGTTCGACGTGGAAGCGCCTCCATCCCTTCTCTGGAGCTCTCATCGCACTGATCATCGCCGCTCCCTGGCACGTATTCGCTACCCTCCGCAACCCGCCCTCATTTGCGTGGACCCTGCACAGCGGCCCCGGCGAATACCACGGCTTCCTCTGGTTCTATTTCATCAACGAACAACTCCTGCGCTTCCTTAATATGCGCTACCCGCGCGACTACAACACGGTTCCCCGCCTCTGGTTCTGGCTCTTCCATTTCCTATGGCTTTTCCCGTGGAGTGTCTACCTTCCATCGATTTTCAAGCTCTCATTCAAGCCCGCGGACCGCGCCGGTCAGACTCGCCTGCTTGCGCTCTGCTGGGCGGGCTTCCTGCTTGTCTTCTTCACGTTCTCCACAACTCAGGAGTACTACTCGATGCCCTGCTACCCGGCGCTGGCACTCCTGATCGGCTCCGCAATGGATGCGGAATCGCCGTGGGCGCGTCGCGGAACGCGGACTCTTGGCGTAATCGCGGCAATTGCCGCGGTCGCTTGCTTTGTAATTGCCTATCTGGTTCGCTCCTTACCGACTCCCGGAGACATCTCGAGCGCGCTTTCGTCCAACCCGTCGGCCTATACCTTGTCGCTCGGTCACATGCTGGATCTCACTTTCAACTCGTTCGCGTATCTTCGCCTGCCGTTGCTCCTGGCCGGCCTCGCATTTCTGCTGGGCGCCCTCGGCAATCTCTGGAACAAGGGGCTGCGTGCCGCCTTGTTTTCTGCGGCGATGATGATTCTATTTTTCCACGCGGCGCGGCTCGCGCTGGTCGTCTTTGACCCTTTCCTCTCGTCGCGCCCCCTTGCGGAAGCGTACAAACAGTCTGCGCCGGGCAAGCTCATCCTCGACCATCATTACTACACTTTTTCGTCGGTAGTCTTCTATACGGGCGTCGACCCGCTCCTCCTGAACGGCAAATTCAACAATCTCGAGTATGGCGCCGCGGCTCCGGACGCGCCTCCCGTATTTCTCGACGATTCGCAGTTTGTTGCACTTTGGAAATCCACAGACCGGTATTATTTGGTTGCGACCAGGCAAGCCGTCTCCCGCATCGAATCTCTCGTGGGAAGCGATCGCGTACAGGTCGTGCTCGAAAGCGGAAGCAAGCAACTCGTAACTAATTCTTCACGTAGCGTTGCGATTCCGCCCACTCGCTGAACCGCCCTCTTTCAGCCACAATTTGCACAGTACTCGTTGTTCATTGCTTGTGGCCTCGTGTAGTCTGATTCGACGCCGATAGCGTTTCCGCCTTGACTCAATTGATCTGGAGATAATGCATGAAAATCATCGTTCTCGGTGGTGATGGATATTGCGGCTGGGCCACAGCCTTATATCTCTCGGCGAAGGGCCACGCTGTAACCATTGTCGACAATTTTTTGCGCCGGCAGTGGGACCACGAACTCGGCGCTCAGACGCTCACTCCGATTCAGCCACTCAGCGACCGCCTCCGCACCTGGAACCGCCTCACCGGCAAATCCATCGATCTCGCTGTCGGCGACGTTGCGGACTACGATTTTCTCTTTTCCACCATTAAAGCCGCCGAGCCGGACGCCATCGTTCACTTTGCCGAACAGCGTTCCGCTCCGTACTCGATGATCGATCGCAAGCACGCGGTCTTTACTCAGGTCAACAACGTCGTCGGCACCCTTAACGTATTGTTTGCCATGCGAGAAGCCGCGCCCGATTCTCACCTTGTGAAGCTCGGCACCATGGGCGAATACGGCACGCCGAATATCGACATCGAAGAGGGTTACATCAAAATCGAGCACAACGGCCGGTCCGATGTGCTTCCTTATCCCAAGCAGCCCGGCTCCTTCTATCACCTCTCAAAAGTGCACGACAGTCACAACATGATCTTCGCCTGCAAGATCTGGGGACTCCGCGCAACCGATCTGAATCAAGGCGTGGTCTACGGCACGGTGACTGACGAAACGAACCTGAGCGAAGCCCTCATCAACCGGTTCGACTACGACGATGTTTTTGGCACGGTACTCAACCGCTTTTGCGTTCAGGCCGCCATCGGCCAGCCCCTCACCGTTTACGGCAAAGGCGGCCAGACCCGCGGCTTCCTCGACATCCGCGACACGGTTCGATGTATTGAGTTGGCCTGTCTGAATCCCGCGAACAAGGGCGAGTGTCGCGTCTACAACCAGTTCACCGAGCAGTTCTCCATCCTCGATCTAGCCTTCAAAGTCCAGGCCGCCGGCAAGCATCTCGGCCTCAACATCGAGATCGATCATATTCCCGATCCCCGCGTGGAAGCCGAATCGCATTACTACAACGCCAAACACTCGAAACTCGTCGACCTCGGCCTGGTTCCCCACCTGCTCTCCGATTCCCTGCTCGACTCCCTGGTCAACATCGCCATTCAATATCGCGACCGAGTTGACACCACACTCATGCTGCCGCAAGTAAGCTGGCGCCAGACGCAAAACACGCGCAAGCTCCACACGAATGTCTCTGGCAAAACGGTTTCGCCCGAACACACCAAGGCTGCCGTCAACAAGGCTCCTGGCGACTAGTTCTCCGTGCTGATGACCATTTTGTCTTGATCGTGCGCCGTTTTTTCAGGAGACGGGCTTCGCGGCGCCTTCGTTCTGCGCCCCGGTTTCACGCAGGACCAGTTGCCCCGCACGCAGTTCGTAATCCACGCCGCGCCAGCGTATGTAGTTTCGCGTAAAGCTGGTCAGCCACACCAGAAACGCCAGCGCATCCCAGAACGGGATTAATACGAAGTTCTTCCAAACACCTTTCTGTTTCAATCCATATCCGCCAATCAGCCAGGTCATCAGCATTCGACACAAAAGGTATCCGCCCACGTATGCAGAGAGAATCTCTGCGGACGGCTCCACGGCCACCGCAAACAGGCTCCAGGGCAATCCCCACGTGAACAGCAACCCGAAGTGCCCCCAGGGCCGCATCTTCCGCATCACGGTCATCCAGCGCGCGCGCTTCTCGAATAACTCGCCTAATCCGTTGTAATCGGGTGTCGTCGCCACCGTGTAGGGCAGCAGCTTGACCTCCACCCCTTGCTCCGCGATCAACCTGCCAAACAGCAGATCGTCCGCGGGCCGGCTCTCCAGCGCTTGAAAGCCGCCGAATCCTTGCACCGCTTTCTTCGTCGACACCATCGTCGGTCCGAGTGCAAAATGCACTCCGTCGAGCTTCCACGCCACCAGAATTCCCGCATAGAAATCCGAGATCATTCCCAGGCTCTGCAACCGCTCGATGAACGTGCGGTCTTCGGTCGAAACGTAGAAGCAGGTGACCGCGCCAACTTTTGTGTCGACCAAAGGCGCGATTACCGATCGCAGATAGTCCCGAGTGACCCGCACGTCGGAGTCATTGATGATCAGGTGTTCGTGCTGCGCCTCCCTCATCATCAACCCGAGTTTCGCCACTTTGTCGTTGATTGCGCTGATCCCCGCGCTGTACAGCAACCGGATCCGCCGCTCCGGGAAGTCTTCGATCAACTTCTGGATCACCGGAACCGCGGGGTCGCTCGCATCCGTGGTACAGAAGATCAGCTCGTATTCTGGATAGTCCTGCCGGCAGAGGCTGGCGAAGTTCTCGTACGCGCCCGGATCGAGCCCTTTGACCGGCTTCAGGTTGCTGACCGGCGGCGTGAACGTTTCCCACTTCTCGCGGCGCGCCCGCCGGAAAAACTGTAGCGAACTCAGAATCGCCAGAAAATAGTAGATGAAAGGAAGTCCGGCGATAAATAGAAGGATATATTCGATGAAGCTCAATGAAGGAGCGACCTTTCCCGGCTCAACTGGGCTTCTCTCGGACCCGTTCGTTCTATCAATCCGATTGCAGGCTAACACACGCTATACGCTGCGGGAACCCCTATCTCGCCTTTTTTGCGCATTCCGTTTTTTCGCGTAAGATGCTGAAGACGTATCCAATTAGTTCAACTTTCAGTGGAGAATTTGCCGTACCACACGTCTTGGATCATCACGAACATCACGCTCGCCGTCTCCAGCTCAAGACCGTACCGCTGATCCTCATCAGCATCGTTCTCGGCCCGCTGGGCAATGTCCTCCTCGGCAAAGGCATGAAGGCCGTCGGCCACTTGCAGCTTCACGGCCCCGGCGACCTGTTTCCTGTTGCGCTGCGTGTCTTCTCTTCCCCCACACTGTGGCTCGGTATCGCGTGCTTGCTCGGTTTCTTCCTCGTCCACATGCTGCTGTTGACCTGGGCGGACTACAGCTACGTTCAGCCCGCTACCGCGCTCTCCTACGCGACCGTCGCCGTTCTCAGTTATTTCCTTCTCGGAGAGGTCGTCTCTCCACTGCGCTGGGCCGGGATCGCGCTCATCTGTTTCGGTGTGCTGGTGGTCGGCCGCACGCCGCCGAACACGACGGCGGCTTCCTAGCCATGCTCGAATACCTCCTCTTCTTTTTTATTGTCGTTGCCGGCACCGCCGGGGAGCTCTGCCTCAGCCGCGCGATGAAGAGCATTGGTGAGATCCACGACTTCGGCCCGCGTTCGCTTCTTCGCTTCATTGGTCAAGCCGTTCGCCTGCCGTGGCTGTGGGCCGGAATCTCAATGATGGCGCTCGGTTTCTTTTCTTTGCTGGCGATTCTATCGTTTCTTGAGGTCAGCTTCGTCGTTCCTGTCAGCGCGCTAAGCTATGCCGCGGGCGCGTTCGGCGCGAAATTCTTTCTCGGGGAACGCATTACGCGGCATCGCTGGATCGGCATCGCCATCGTTACCGCCGGCGTAACCCTGGTGTGGTGGAGTCGCCACTGATCGGCTGGCATTTACGCTTCTTCCCCACCTGCTTCGTTTCGTCTGCCCCGGTTTGACGCAACTTCTCCCGTCCGCTATAGTGGTTGTGCGGGGTGGAGCAGCCTGGTAGCTCGTCGGGCTCATAACCCGAAGGTCGTCAGTTCAAATCTGACCCCCGCAACCATTCAGTTCGTTAATGCACAGGGGGTTGCTCACCAGGAGCAACCCCTTCTTTTTTCCGATTAGCGGCCTTTCAGCAGCGATCTTTCGCTGATCTCTGCCGGTAATGCTTTCAGTATTGGGCTGAATTGAAGGGTACGGGCGGAGAGTATCCGTCTTCTTCCGGTCTATTTCTTTGCTTTCGGCGGGAACTCCTTGAACGATTTCTTCACTAATTCGTCCACTTCCTTGTCCATATTCTTCAATGCGTTGTTCGGGTCGCGAAACGTCTTGCTGTAGCTCGATTCCCATACCGGCTTCGACGAATCCGCTGCGACCATGTGAAACGAAATCTGCCCGTTCACCTTCAACCACGTGGTCGGCGCCATGGCCGGCCCCATCCCCATCCCGAAGCCCGGCGACTGATCGGCCGTGGTCGTTGGCCCTTCTTCCACCTGGCTCGCACCACCCGCTCCAACATTCGAATGCCCGCCGGCATCGTAGAAAATGTAGAAATCCGGCTTCTCCTTCACTTCGACGAATCCCTTGCTCGCCAGGGTCTGGTTCACCACTTTCACGATTTTCAGATCCATCACTTCGTTCGTGTCGGGGTTCTGCCGGGTCATCAGCCGGTTCCCTTTCCACATGTATCTCTTATGCTCCGCGAAATTGTAGTTCTCGTCGGCTTTTGACGATACCTTCTGCGCCCACGTACCGCCTCCGCAAACTGCGGCACAAAGCAACGCCATCGATAGCCTTCCCCATTTCCCCTTCATAGTTCCCCTCCCCTTTTTCCTGCCTGCATTCCCTACGATTTCGGTTCGGCCGGCGGCGTATGCCACTTCTCCGGCGGCACACTGACGTGTTGAGGCGGCTGCACCATGTAGTGCGGCGACATGATCTGTACGCCGAACTCATTGAACGCATCCTGAATCTGCGCGTGCAGATCCGAGAGCGACTCGATCCGGCGCTTTTCGTCTTCGATCCTCGCGATCAACGTGTAGTCCACGTAGAAATCCGAAAGCTGCCGCTGCAGTACATATGGCGCTGGATGTTTGCGGACATTGGGCGTGCGGTCAGCCGCCCGTAACAGCAATGCCTGCACCTGCCGCCAGGGCGCATCGTAGCCGATCGTCACCGTGGAACTCACCACCATTCCCTCCTGCTGGCCCAGCCGCGTGAAATTCATTGTGGATGTTCCCACCAGTACGGAATTCGGGATGGTCACTTCCTGCCCTTCGATCGTGCGGATCTTTGCCGCCAGAAGTCCGACCTCCAGCACCTCGCCTTCGGTGTCGTTTACCTTCACCCACTCCCCGGTCTTCAGCGCTTTCGAATACACCACAAACAAGCCGCTCATGATCTGGTTGATGATCCCTGTCGACCCCAAAGACACCACCAGGCCGAGAAACACGCTCACTCCTTTAAATGCTTCGGTCTGCGATCCCGGAATGTACGGGTACGCCACCACCACGGCAAACACCCAGGCAATCGCGGCAAAAATCCGCTGCGTTGCCCGCGCTACATCCGCATCCATCCAGTAGACGCTGATCTTGCCCGTGGCGATTTGTTCGAAAAGCGCGTGCGCCAGCCGCACAATCCAGCGCGTCACGATGAAAATCAACAGTACCGCCAGAATACCCGGCAGTGAATGCACCGCTTCCTTCGTCAGCCCTTGCAACAGCTCGATGACGTAACTGCCGGCCTCGTTCCCCCAGGGCTGTGTGTACGGGAAGCTTCGCAACGACAATGTCACCCACAAATACACTGCCGTCAGCGACACCAGCCATGCCGCCGTACGCACCAATGAATACAGCACCGCCGCTATGTAAGGCAGAAAATCGAATCCAAAGAGGCGCAATCCGGTGGGAAGCGCATGCTCCCGTCCCCGAACGAACTTGATCAACCGGCTGTGTATCTTCCACAAAATCGAGATGAAAGACACCAGCACCACGAGCCCAGCCACTGTGAACAGGATCGCCGACCGAATCACCGGCCACGAGCGTTCTGCGGCTCGCGCTTGCAGCGCCTCATCGAGATTGCGCAGGGCCGACTGCGCCGCTTCATCCAGGGTCTGACTCAGTTCCTTGTCCAAATCGCTGTTCGCGATGAAAAAGAGGAGTTGTCCGCGGCAAATAAATCCGATGCCCTCTTGATCCTCGATCTTGAACGCTCGCAAGACGACGTCGGACCCTTTCACGCTCAACGGCAGATCGTCCAGGCGGTCTGCGGCCCGATCCGCCCGTTGCCGGGGAGCAATGCCAGCGATTGATGCCCGCTGGGTCGTGATCGTTCGGTTCCAAAACTCGATCCGCGCCTCGTTCGCCGCCGCCTTGCTTGCCTTGTTTGCCGCTTCAGCGCCGAAGGCTGGATTCGCCACAACCACCAGCGTCATCGCAATGAAGGCCGCCGCCTGAATCACTGTCTTTCCTATGCTTCCTCTTGTTCGCACTGTCTCTCCTCGCCGGCCGCTCATCCCCTCTTTCTGTGATTGCAGGCGCACGTCGTCCTCAGTTCGTTTGGTGCGGTAGTTTTGGCCAGCCGTTCCACGAATATTGCCATGCAACAGAGACGTTCTGATAGTTCCCGCCGTAGCTGATGTACGCTCCGTTGCTGTAACTGAATTTCACCGCTTGGTGCTTCGTCAGCGGGATCGATGCTGTTGCTCCCACGCGCGAACTCTTCTGCATTGTGGCCGGATTCTCCACTCCGTTCAGGCTCGTTTTCCCTCCGAACCAGAAGTTCCCGTCCGCGGAGATCCACAGTCGGGGTTTAATGTCGTAGCTCAGGTGAAATTCGAACGCGCCGATCGGCTCCTGCGTCTGCACCTGCACTCCCGGATGGTATTGGTTTCGCGAGAAAAACTCCGGATTCGTCGTAAAGAACCACACCGCAGCGTAGCCGTCCAGGACCCAGTGCCCAAAGTGTTGCGAGTACCCGAATTCCGGCTTGAAGGCCCAGCGGTTGTTTCCCCAGTTGATCAGCCGTGTCGGGTCGTACTGCCCGGTTGGCGCCACCACCTTCAAACTTGCCCCCAGCAGCAATCCCTGCTTCCACTTCACGAACTGCTGCGGCGTCATCGATGGGCCGCCCTTCAGATTCACTGAAAACCTGACAAACGAGTCCAGCAACCCAGATCGGTACGCATATTTCGGTGCCTCCAAAACGGTGCCGTTGAAGTCTCCGACCGCGTAAGGCACAGCCACGGTCACGTTTGCGGTTCGCCCAAAGAAGTTTAGCGTATGGTAGTAACTGAACACGGGCATGCTGATCGTGGCTGTGGCGTCTGTAATGGGTGCCGCACCGTCAAACAACAGCCCTCCATTGAAGTGCGAATAGGTCAGCACGATCGCGTTCGTGTGGACCGGTGTCACTACATATGCGCGCGGCGCCAGATCCTGACCTCTCGCGAAGACACCGGCGCACAGCAACGAACCTAACACTGCCAGCGGGCGGAGTCTTCTGATCATTCCCTGGTAATTGGCGGCCTGTCCGGCCAACTGCCCCGATTCTCGCACATTCCATCGGATTCCCGTGCCTTGGAACCCGGCCGGCACTCGCTATCACACAACACTCCCCTCCCCCTGGCACCTAGGTGTTTTCCTAGGTGCGCCTCCCTCCGCGCTCACGGTAGGCTCTGACCCATCGACACGCTGCCGGTCCCTTTATGGTTCCTATTCCGGCGCCTGTCGCTCGCGGAGGCGCTTCGTAGTCCTCGGTATCGCCGCCCATTCCTCCGCACGTAGGTCCAACTTACGACGGAGGCTCGATCGATGCGAATCTTTGCCAGGACTCTTGGTTCTTCTGTCGCTTTGCGGCTCGGCGTGCTGTGCTTCGCGATTCTCGCCGTGACTGCCCTTCCTGCCGCGGCGCAATACCGTTTTGAGATTCAACCCTTCGCCGGCTACAAGTACGGCGGCGGCGCCGACGTTGGGGCCAACTTTCGCGGCATCAACCGGATCAACATCGAGAGCAGTCTGGCCTACGGCGCCACAGCCACATTCAATCCGTCCAGCAACTTCGGCGTCGAATTCATGTGGAACCGCCAGCCCACCCACGCCGTCGGAGAGTTGATTGGAGGCGGCACCTATCCGCAGAAGATCGGCGCCACTCTCGACCAATACCACGGTAATTTCCTCCTGTCTTTCGCCGAGCACGGCAGCAAATTGGAGCCTTTTGTGATTGTCGGAGCTGGTGCTACCAATATGCACGGCTCCGGATCCTCAACGACCAAGTTCTCTTTCGGCGTTGGCGGTGGCGTGAAGTATTTCGCCACCCAGCACCTCGGCTTTCGCGTGCAAGCCCGTTACACTCCCACCTACCTCTATTCAACCAATGGCGGCGTCTGGTGTAACTGGTGGGGCGCTTGCTGGGTCATCCCCAATGACCATTTCCTGCAGCAGGGTGACGTTACTGCCGGCGTGATCTTCCGCTTCTAGGCAACGCCCATGAAGACGAAAAAGAAGGCCACGCGCAAGGCCGCCCCCAAGCGCGCTTCCCGCGATCCCTGGGAACGCAGTTGGCTGGAACACTGGAGCAAGGCTGGGACTCACGGCTACGAATTGCCCACGACGGGCGCAGTAGCAGAAGAATCTCAGTTCCTCACCGAGGTTCGCTCTTTGGAAAACGAAATCGCCCGCCTTGAACGCATCCAAGGCGAGTTTGTTCGTGGATTCAAAGGCCTCTTCGACCTCGGGCCGGCCGTCACTGTCTTCGGCTCAGCTCGCTTCAAAGACAACCACCAGTACTACAAACTCG
>Ga0335082_10000925_pt1 | contig 30824 bp, 27 predicted proteins | sample Lox_Sample_41_FD_206718 | JGI IMG/M metagenome (GOLD analysis project Ga0335082, IMG submission 206718) | Soil microbial communities from Loxahatchee National Wildlife Refuge, Florida, United States - Lox_Sample_4.1 | ecosystem: Environmental > Terrestrial > Soil > Wetlands | place: USA... | reverse complement strand
GCCGTCGCGCTGCTCTACCCGGCCTTCCTGCTCGTCCCCGGCGCGGTGCCGAAGCTGGCCGTGCTGGCCGTGCTGAGCGCGGCCACGGCGCCGTGGTATCCGGTTCTCCAGGCCCGGCTGTACGGCAGCCTGCCCGGACGGAGTTCGGTGGCGGTGACGCTGAGCAGCGCGGCCGGGTTGGCCGGAGGGCTGGGGCCGCTGACGGTGGGGCTGGTGGCGCAGTCGTTCGGGCTGAGCTGGGCGCTGGCCGGCCTGGTGCTGGTGCCGGCGGCCGTGCTGCTGGTCCCGGGCCGGGGCAAGCCAGCAGAGTAAAATCACAGCTCGTGTCCGAGTCCAGCTATCCGAACTTCGCGGGCAAGCACGCCGGGGAGGCGCTGTTCACCGCGGCCGACTTCCTCGCCTACCTGCGGCGGGCGGGCGCGCGGGACGACGCGCCGGGACCGGCCGGGGTGGTGCTCTGCTACCAGCGCTCGCTGTACCAGCACGTGCTGCGGGCCGAGGGCATCGAGCGGTCAGGGCGGGGCCTCCCGGTGGCGCTGCCGAGCACCGGCGGCCGGGTGGGCCTGCTCGGCGGCTTCGGCATCGGAGCGCCCGCCGCGACCGCGGCGCTGGAGGAGCTGGCCGCCCTGGGCACCTCCGCCGTCGTCTCCGTCGGCACCGCGGGCAGCCTGCAGCGCGACCTGAAGCCCGGTGACCTGATCCTGTGCGACGCCGCGATCAGGGACGAAGGGGTCTCGCACCACTACCTGCCGCCGGGCCGGCTGGCCACCGCCCCGGCGGAGGCGACCGCCGCGCTGGGCGCGGCCATGCGCGAGGCGGGCCACCAATTCCGGACCGGAACGTCCTGGACGATCGACACCCCCTACCGGGAAACCATCGACGAGGTGCGCCACTACCAGGCCGAGGGCGTACTCTGCGTGGAGATGGAGGCGGCCGCCCTGTTCGCCGTGGCAAAGGTCCGCCGGCTGCGGCTCGCGTCGGCCTTCGTGATCAGCGACTCGCTGGCCGAACTGGTCTGGAGCTCGCATTTCGGATCGCCCGGGGTAACGTCCGGCCTGATCGAGTTGTACCAGGCCGCGGTGGCGGCGCTGACCGTGCGCGGGTAGCGGGGTGCCGCGGGACCAAGGTCCCGCAGGACGGGACATTTGGCTCCTGACGTGCATCTTCTGTGTAGCGGACGATCAAGCTCGGGTGTGAAGGGCGCTCCGCGGGAAGCTAAGGAGGGGAAGATCGATGCGTACTTCCAAGATCGTGTTGTTGGTGTCCGGCATCATCGTGCTGTTGGTGGCCGGCCTCTGGAGGCCGGTGGTGGCGCCGCAGCTAACCAAGCTGCCGACCAGCCTGGACATCAAATACCAGTTCACGGGCACCTACACCGGGTCTGTGAATCCGTCCACGGGCGCGCGGGTGGCCACGCCGCTGAACCTGCCGCTATCCATCGACCGGCAGGTCAAGGCGGTGCCGGCGCAGAGCACCTCGTCCGAGCTGGTGGTCAACGACGCCTCGACCGTGGTGATCGGGCCGGACAAGACCCCGCAGATTCTGCAGTATGTGCTGGACCGCTCGACGGCGGAGAACGTCAAGAGCCCGCACGCCTATGCACTGCTTCCCGGCAACGTGGTGAACCGGACCGGCAGTTACAGTCTCGGGCCGCCGCCCGGCGCTGACACCGCCAAGGCCTACCCCATGTGGGTCGACGAGATCGGCAAGACCGTTCCGATCACCTACGCGAACGCCACCCAGACCGTCCACGGCGTGGCCGTGCAGGAGTGGCAGCTGAAGCTGCCGGCCACCCCGATGGCCGCCTCGTTCGTGAGTGCCATGCACCTGCCGGCGACGATGTCGTTCGCGGACTTCGAGGCCCAGCTCAAGGCCCAGGGCACTGACCTGGCCCTCGGGTTGAAGGTCCTGTCAGGGTCGCTGACCGCGGCGGAGAAGACCAGCCTCGCGGCGCTGACCGTCAGGCCGATCCCGCTGCAGTACTTCTACGGCATCACCATCAAGCTGCTGGTCGAGCCGTCCAGCGGCACGATCGTGGACACGCTCACCGCCGTCCGGTCCTATTCGGTCCGCCCGTACCTCGCGCCGTTCGCGGCCGGGCTGGCGCCCATGCTGGCCGCCCACCCGACCAACCTGGCCGCCGCCCCGCTGACCGCCGGCAGCAAGAAGCTGACCGCCGCTCCGGCCCAGCCGCTCTACGCGCTGACCTTCCATCAGACTCCGGCCTCGGTGACTGAGACGGCAGGACAGGCCGGGCACAACGCCAACCTGCTGACGATCGTCGAGATGTGGATCCCGATCGGCCTGGGCGTGATCGGCCTCATCCTGGTCGGCCTCGCCTTCACCGGCCGCTGGCGGCGCGAGCCTGCCGCAGCCAAGCCGACCCAGCCCGGTCCGCACAAGATCGGTGTGTGACGCGCATCACCGCGGCTCGCCATGAGGGTTGATCTCCGGGAGCGCACTCCCGGAGATCAACTGGGTGCCTGATTCAATAAACGGGAATAGCTCCGTCTGGTGTGCGTTGGCCCCTGGTAAGAGGTTTTGCTCTCGGGTAGAACTATCTCTAGGATCCCGCCGCCCACTAGACCTCGGTATGCAGCTCATGAAGGGTTTTCCCGTCCGTCCCGTACCTGTCGAGAGCGTCGGCGTGGCGGCCAGGGCGGTTGCCAGGCGCCAGGCCGAGCAGCTGACCCTGGTCCGCCGCCGGGCTCAGCCGTCGGCGGTGTATATCGCCAGGCTCACCGTTACGGCGGTCTTCGCCTACCTGCTCGCGCTGCAGCTGCCCGGCGGGTCGCCGCGCTCCGTGCTGGCCCCGCTGACCGCGCTGCTGGTGGTGCAGGCCACCTTGTTCCACACCATCGGCAGCGCCATCCGGCGGGTGGCAGCGGTCACGGCCGGCGTGCTCGCCGCGGTCGCGGTGGCCGCCTACGTGCCGTTCAGCTGGTGGGTGCTCGGCTTGCTCGTCGCGGGCACGATGGCGCTCGGCATCGTGCTGCGGCTGCGCGATGAGATCCTCGAGGTGCCGATCAGCGCCATGCTGATCTTCTCGGTCCCCTCGCATTCGGCCGCCGCCGGCCGGATCACCGAAACGCTGGTCGGCGCGGCCGCCGGGCTGGCGGCCGGCCTGGTGTTCGCCCCGCTGCGGGTGCAGACGGCCAGGGAGGCCGTCGGCGAGCTGAGCCGCCAGATGGCCGACCTGCTCGGGCAGATGGCCGAGGGCCTGGCCGTAGCGCCGGATCCGCGGCGCGCGGCGGAGTGGCTGGACCGGACCCGGGCGCTGCGCGTCGAGATCGAGCGGGTAGACGACGCGCTGGCCCAGGCCGAGGAGAGCGTCCGGCTGAACCCCCGCCGGCTCCGGTCCGGCGACCCGGCGGCCGGCCTGCGGGACGGCGTCGACACGCTGGAGCGGGCCGCGACGGACGTGCGGGTGCTGGCCCGTTCGGTGGCCGACAGCGCGCGGATCGACAACGAGCACAGCCCGGTCAGGGAAGCCGATACCCGGGCCCGGCTGGCGGCCGTCATCGGGGAGCTTTCCGCCGCGGTGCGGGCCTACGGTCAGCTGCTCGAGGCCGAGCCGGTGTCGCCTGAGCATGCCGCGTTCGCGGCCGAGCCGATCACCGAGGCGCTCGAGGACCACCTCGAGGAGGCCCAGCGGCAGCAGGACCAGCTCGCCGACCTGCTCTCCACCAACCCGGCAGGACAGCCGGAGGGATGGCAGCTGCGCGGCGAGATCCTCGCCCACGTGGACCGGCTGCGCTCCGAGCTGGCGCCCTCGCACCTGCCCGAGTCGGCCAGGGCCAAGCCGCCGCTGCTGGTCCCGCCGCTGCGGGCGCTGCGGGACCGGCATCGCAGCGAGCACCACCACGCCGAGCGGCATGCCGATCCGTCGGCGACCGGGCCGTCGGCGACCGGGCCGCGGCGGCGCCCGAACCGGAACGCCATGCGAGTGCGGGCCAGGCGGACCGCGTCCCGAGTGAGGGCCAGGCACAGGTAAGCGCGCGCTGCGGTGGGCTAGCCGTGGCGGCCTAGCTGTGGCGGCCTAGCCGTGGTGGACGGCCTCGACGTTGTGGCCGTCCGGATCGCGCAGGAACACCCCGTAGTAGCCCGGGTGGTACTCCGGGAACTCACGCGGGGCGTGCAGCACCTCGACGTCGGCCACCACCGCAGCCTGGTGCACCGCGTCCACCGCGGCGCGGTCCGGGGCCTTGAAGGCGACGTGGAGTTCCCTGGTCTCGGTGCCGGTCGGCGGACCCAGCCAGAACACCGGCTGGCCATCGGCGCCACCGAGGCCGACCACGATGGTCTCGCCGGCCGGGAAGCGCATGATCTCGCGCATCCCGATCGCGGCGAAGGTGCCGAGGTAGAAGTCGAGCGACTTCTCCACGTCCTGGACCTGCAGGCCGATGTGATCAAGCATGGGCGCAGCCTAACAGCGGTATGGGGACTACTAGGGGCCGACGCGGTCCGGCGGGGTACTCGTCCTCGTACCGGCGGATCCGCTCGGCCCAGTCCTCCGGCTCGAAGACCTGTACGCGGTGCAGGGTCGCGGGATCGCCGTCCTGGTCGCCGTCAGCTTGTTTTTGCTCGTCGGTGCGGGCGTTGGCGAAGCAGGCCCAGATGGCGTGGTTCAGGTCGAGCCGCTCGCCGTACCAGGGCGGGATGATCGTGTCCGGGGTGATGTCCGCGTCGTGGGTCTCGCTGATGCTGCCGCCGGGCTCGGGCAGGGGCGGGCTGGACGGCAGCGGGGTCCCGTCCGGGCGGTAGAACGCGAAGCCGCCGCCGGGCGGGGCGGCGATGAGGTAGCCGCGGTCGTGGACCAGCTTGTGGTGATAGGGGCACAGGCTGATCAGGTTGTCCAGGTCGGTGCGGCCGCCGTTGACCCAGTGCTGGATGTGGTGCAGGTCGGCCCGCCGGGACTCACAGCCCGGGAACCGGCACCGGCAGCCGTCCCGTTCCCGGGCCGCGCGGCGGATCGCGGCGTTCGGCTTCCTGCGGCGCCGGCCCAGGGCCAGCACGGCGCCGCCGTCGCCGTGGGTCATCCAGGACAGCGCCGCGGTGCAGGCGAGCATCTGCGCGGTGGACACGCTGATGGCCGGGCCGTCCTCCACGTGGCACCGGGCCGGGTCCGCCGGGTCACCGGGGACCCGCACGGGGCCCGCCGGCGTTTCCGCGGAAACGCCAGGATCCGCGGCCGGGGCCGTCGGCCCGGTGAGCACGCCAGTACCGGCATGCACCACGACCTGGTACACCTCCGCGTCGTCCGCCCCGGCCACCTTGGCCGCCAGGAACGACTCCGCGACCGCGACCAGGCCGTCGGCCAGGTCCGAGGACGTCCGGAGGGCCGGGGCCGGGGCCGGCGGCGGCTCGCCTGAAGCCGGCCCGTCGGCGGCGGGCGTTTCCGCGGAAACGTCTCCGCGGAGATCACCCGCTTGGCCGGCGAGCTCGGCGCAGGCGGCGCGCAAAGCCTTGAGCAGCACCGCGCCCTGCAAGGGCGGCAGCCGGAACGTGCCGGACAGCGACCCGTCCTCCTCCAGCCGCCACACCAGACGACGGCGCACCCGGGCATCCGCGTCACCCGCCCGGGTGACCTGGCGGTGCGCCCGGGCGAACCGCTCCAGCTGATTCGCGGTCATCGGCCCGGCCAGCCCGGCCAGCCCCGCTTCGGTCGCCGGGGTGGCGATCCGGGTCAGCGCCCGGACCTTGGCGTACGACAGCCGCCCGGCGGCGAACCGGGCCCGGATCACCGGCAGCTCCCGCAGCGCCCGCGCCACCCGGACATGCTCCCGCGCGGTGCCCGAGGACATCTGGCACTTCCACGACAGCCACTGGGCGCAGCTGCCCATCTCCCAGCTGGCCCAGCCCCGCCGGGCGTCGAAGTCGGCGAGCAGGACCAGGAACCCGCACGTCGCCGCGGCCAGGTGCCCGGCCAGCTCGCAGATCTGCGCCTCGAGCCGCTCCAGCGGCACCCGGGCCGGCTCCACCGGGGAGGCGGCCACGTCAGCTGGCGGCGAGACGGCGGCGAAGATCGAGCCCGGCCTATCTGTATCGAACATGCATTCCACGCTAGCGCCGGGGTCCGACAAAACGCCAAGGCGGATCGTTGGGAGACTGCGCGGGTGACCGCGTTGAAGCTGCCCAGCCTGCCGTTCGCGCTCGAGCCCGCGGGCAGCCCGCCGCCGGGGTGCCGGGTCAGGAGCGGCGTGCTGACGCTGACCGCGGCGGCGCGCACGGACATGTTCGTGGATCCGGCCGGAGCAGAGCGGGTACCGGACGCCGGCCGGTTCGTCGGGCTGCCGCCGGCCGGTGATTTCACGCTCGCGGCGCAGGTCAGCGTGGAGTTCGCGAACATGTACGACGCGGGAGTGCTGCTGCTGCACGCGGCCGAACGGGACTGGGCCAAGCTCTGCTTCGAATACTCGCCGCAGCTCAAGCCCACGGCGGTCACCGTGGTGACCAGGGGAACCTCGGACGATTGCAACTCCTTCGAGGTGGACGGCAGCACGCTGTGGCTGCGGATCACGCGGTCCGGGGCGGCCTGGGCGTTCCACGCCTCGACCGACGGGACGTGGTGGCGGCTGCTGCGCTACTTCAACTTCAGGCCGGGCCTGGAGCTGGTCCGGGTCGGGTTCCTGGCCCAGTCTCCCGCCGGGGCGGGGTGCGCGGCCACGTTCGACCACGTCACGTTCAGGCCCGGGGCGCCGGAGAACCTGCGCGACGGGAGTTAAGCGGGAAAGCGGCGGGTGGCGACGAGGGCGGCCAGGCCGGGGGCGAGCCTGAGTTCGGCGGCGTCCAGGGCGGGGTGGGTGAGCCAGTGCATCCGGCCTGGCCGGGGTCCCGTCGAGCACCAGCAGGTCGAACGGGGCCGCCCGGTAGATCTCGCGCCAGTCGCCGGGCCGCACCGCCACGTGCGGCAGATCGGCGAACAGGGAGGCGACGAGCCCGGCCCGTTCGGTATCTATCTCGACGCTGACCAGCCGGGTGCCGGGCCGTGCGCCGGACGCCAGCCAGGCCAGGCCCACCCCGCAGCCGGTCCCGGTCTCGCCGATCGTCCCGGCGCCGACGGCCAGGGCGTGCAGCAGGCGGCCGTGTTCGGGGCGGCAGGAGTTGGCGAAGCCCAGCCGGCGGGCGAGGCCGGCCGCGCGCTCGACCAGCGGCGGCAGATCAGTGAGGCCGTCGTACGCGGCCGTTCCCTGAGGCGACACGAGGGGGAGGCTAACGGCCTTGACAGGGTATCCGCGGAGCCGGTTAGGAGGCAGGGTGCAGCAGGAAGTCGTGCTGGCGCTGCTGGCGAAGGACCGGCAGCCTGGATCCTGCGGGCCGGGACGGCCTGACAGCTCTCATTTGACTAACAAGTGTTGGTCAAATCTTGGAGGGGCGCCAAGGATCCCTTTACTGTGGGGAGCGTGAGTTCTGACCCCCGGGCCCTGTCCGCCGTGGCCGTGCTGGCCGATGACCTGCGGCGGCGGATGTACGAGTTCATCCGCCGCGCCGACGGCCCGGTCACCAGGGACGAGGCGGCGGCCGCGGTCGGGATCTCCCGCAAGCTGGCGGCCTTTCACCTGGACAAGCTGGTCGACGCGGGACTGCTCGAGGCCGGCTTCGCCCGGCCGGCCGGGCCGCGGCGCGCGGGGCGGGCGGCGAAGGTGTACGCGCCCGCTGACGTCGACGTGCAGGTGAGCATCCCGCCGCGGGATCACGCGGTGCTGGCCGGCATCCTGGTGGGCGCGGTCACCGTGGCCGAGGATGCCCGGCGGGCCGCGCTGCGGGTGGCGGACGAGCGCGGGCACGAGCTCGGTTCGGCCGAACGGGCCCGGCTGCGACCTGGCCGGCTCGGCACCGAGCGCGCCCTCACCCTGGCCTGCGAGACGCTGGAGCGGTACGGCTTCGAGCCCGCGCGGGCCGAACCCACCCGGGTCTTCCTGCGCAACTGCCCGTTCCAGCCGCTCGCGGCGCAGGCGCCCGACCTGGTCTGCGCGGTCAACCAGGCGTTCCTGGCCGGATTCCTGCGCGGGCTCGGCGCGTCGACCGCGACCGCGGCGGTGACCCGGCCGCCCGGCGCCTGCTGCGTGGAACTGCTCGCCGCCGGTGCCGGCTAGCGGCCCAGGGTGCGGGCGGTGTAGGCGTTGCGGAACTTGCCGCCGGGGTCGAAGTGCCGGGCGAGGTCGAGGAAATCGGGCAGGCGGTCGTAGCGTGCGTGGAGGTCGGCCGCCGGGGTGGTGAATATCTTGCCCCAGTGCGGGCGCGGGCCGAACGGGGCCAGCTGCTGCTCGATCAGCGTGACCACGGGCAGCACCGCGGCGGTGTCGGGCAGCCAGGTGAAGTGGAAGGCCACGCTGTCCTGGCGGTAGGCGGGGCTCAGCCACAGCTCGTCCGCCGCGATCGTGCGGATCTCGCTGATCCGCAGGACCAGGGCTATCCGGTCGCCAACCTGGTGCAGGGCGCGGAGGGCGGCGGCGGCGTGCCCGGCGGGGAGCAGGTACTCGGTCTGCAGCTCGTCGCCTGCGCTCGGGGTGAACCCGGGGCGGAAGTGCGGCAGCCGCTCGAACCACGGGCCGGGCTCGCCGAGCTGCGCGGTGGAGTTGGCGGCCGGCAGGCCGGGGACCGGGTTGCGTTCGGACGGGGCGGGGGTGGCGGTGAACCAGGGCTCGCCTTCGATGGCCGGGGGCCCGTCCCCGGCGAGGCTCTTGATCCAGAGCTGGGTGAGGCGGGGGGCGCGCCAGTCGGTGAACATGCTCACGCTGTAGCCGCCGGCCATGATCTCACCGAAGTGGTCGTCCAGCACGTCCAGCGGCAGGTCCTCGTAGACCCGCTGGCTGACCTCGAAGGACGGCACCAGCTCCAGGATCAGCCGGGTGACCGCGCCGAGCGCGCCGAGGTGCACCACGGCACCGCCGAAGGCGTCGTCGCCGCGGTTCAGCTCGACGACGTCGCCGCCGGCGGTGACCAGTTCCAGGCCGGTCACGGCGGCGGACAGGTTCTGGTTGGCCGGACCCGAGCCGTGGGTGCCGGTGGCGCAGGCCCCGGCCACCGAGATGTGCGGCAGCGAGGCCAGGTTGCGCAGCGCGAAGCCGCGCCGGTCCAGCTCGCTGACCAGGCCGGCGTAGGTCAGGCCCGCCGCCACCCGGACCAGGCCGGCGGCCGAGTCGACCTCCACCTCCGGTGGCAGCCCGGCCAGGCTGACCTGGGCGCCCGGCGAGTCGGCCATGTCGTTGAAGGAGTGGCCGGTACCCAGCACGCGGACCTGGCGGGCGCGCGCCACGACCGCCCGCAGCTCGGCGAGCGAGGCCGGCCGGCAGAAGTCCGGCGCGGCGAACGCGATGTTGCCCGCCCAGTTCGTCCGTTGGCTGGCTGTGGTGCTCATCGGCGGTCGGACCAGGTGGAGGGGAGGGGGGCGCCGTACCACTGCTCGATGATCTGGCGGGCGATGGATACCGGCGGCGGCAGCGCGATCTCGCGGGCCTTGATCGCGGCCACCAGCTCGTCCCGGCTGAACCAGTACGCCTCGGCGATCTCCTCGCGGTCCACCACGATATCCTGGCCGGCCGGGGCGTCGGCGCGGAAGCCGAGCATCAGGCTGCGCGGCATCGGCCAGGGCTGGCTGCCGACGTAGCGCACGTTCGTGACCTTGATCTGGGTTTCCTCGGCGACCTCGCGGATCACCGCCTGCTCGGCGGACTCGCCCGGGTCGACGAACCCGGCCAGGATGGAGACCCGGCGGCCCGGCCAGGCGGCGTTCCTGGCCAGCAGGGCCCGGTCGTCCGGGTCGGTGACCAGCATGATCACCGCGGGGTCGGTGCGCGGGAAGTGCTCGGTGCCGTCCTTGGGGCAGACGGTGAAGTGGCCGCCGGGGCCGACCACCGTGGGGGTGCCGTCGACCGGGCAGTGGGTGTGCGTGTCGTGCCAGTTGGCCAGCGCCACCGCGTGCGTGAGCAGGCCCGCGTCGCGGTCGCCGAGCAGCGTCCCGACCTCTCGCAAGGGCGCGGGCCTGGCGCCGTCAGGGGCGGCGGGCAGCGGGCCCGAGACGCCGAAGTAGACGGTGCCGCCGGCGTCGTCCTGGCCGAGCAGGAAGCTGGGGCCGTCGGGCGCCTGGGCCGGCGGCACGAAGATCAGGGCGGCCGTTTCGTCGTCGATCCGGGCCAGGGTCTGGCCATCCGAGACCATGAGCACGCGGGTGGCCGGGTCGGCCCAGGCCGCGTCGAGCCACTCCCGGTCGGCCCGCTTTTCGGTGAGCCGGTCCACCGTCCCCCGGGACAGGGCGAGCGAGTCCAGCGGCGTCACCTCAGGTCCGCGGCTGCTAGCTCGTCCCACAGGTACGCCGACGCTTCGGCCCCGCGCAGCAGCAGGGAGATGTCCGCGCTCTCGTTCGGCGCGTGGATCCGGTCCGAGTCGAGGCCGACCGCGACGAACACCAGCGGCGCGTCCAGGATCTCGGCCAGGTCCGCCTCCGGGCCGCTGCCGCCCTCGGCGGTGAACAGCACCTCGCGGCCGAACGCCCGCTGCATCGCGCGCCGCCCGGCCTGCACGGCGACCGAATCGATGGGCGAGTGGCAGGGCCGGACCGCGGGCAGCACGGTGATCTCCGCCGTGAGGCCGGCCGGGGTCCAGGCCGCCACGTACTCGCGGAACGCCGCGGCCACGTCGGCCGGGTCCTGGCCGGCGACCAGCCGGAAGGAGATCTTGGCGTGCGCGGCCCGCGGGATGATGGTCTTGCTGCCCGGTCCGGTGTGCCCGCCCCACATGCCGTTGATCTCGGCGGTCGGCCGGGCCCAGATCCGCTCCAGCGTGCTGAAGCCCTGCTCGCCGTGGGCAGCGCCGCTCTCCCCCGCCTCGGCCAGCCACTGCTTCTCGTCGAACGGCAGCTTAGCCAGCAGATCCCGCTCCTGGTCCGACAGCGGCAGCACCTGGTCGTAGAACCGGGGCAGGGTGACCCGCTCCCGCTCGTCGTGCAGGCCGGCCAGCAGGGCCGCCATCGCGTGCAGCGGGTTCGGCACGCCGCCGCCGAACGACCCGGAGTGCAGGTCGCGGACCGGCCCGGTCAGCGTGACCCCGACCGGGAGCAGCCCGCGCATGCCGGTGCACATGGACGGCACGTCCGCGGCCCACATGGTGGTGTCGCTGATCACGATCACGTCGCAGGCCAGCCGGTCCCGCTCGCGCCGGAGCAGGGCCGCGAAGTGCTCGGAGCCGGACTCCTCCTCACCCTCGACGATCAGCTTGACGGTGACCGGCGGCGCGGCGGCGCCGGAGGCGGCCAGGTTGGCGCGCAGGCCGAGGGAGTGGATGAGCACCTGGCCCTTGTCGTCGGAGGCGCCGCGGCCGAGCAGCCGCCCGTCTCGTTCGGCGGGCTCGAACGGCGGGCTGTCCCACTCCTCGAGCGGCTCCGCCGGCTGGACGTCGTGGTGCCCGTAGACCAGCACGACCGGGGCGGACGGGTCGGCGGCCGGCCATTCGGCGTACACCGCGGGCAGCCCGCCGGTGTCCAGGACCTGGGCCACCGGGAACCCGGCCCCGCGCAGGTGCCCGGCCAGCCAGGCGGCGCTGTGCCCCACGTCGCCGTGCCGGGCCGGGTCGGCGGAGATCGACGGGATGGTCAGCCACTGCTTGAGGTCATCGATGAATTCGCTGGCATTCGCCTCGACATAGCCACGGACATCCATGCCTAGACGGTACTCGTGCCGCCTTTGTCTGCGGTTTCGGGGGTTATAGCACCCAAAACCGCGGACAAAGCCGGGCGGAGCGTCAGCTGGCGGGGTGAAACGCGTCGCCCTGGCCGAGGAGACCGACCTGCGGGATGGACACGTAGCGGCCGGGGCGGCTCGTGACCGAGCCGGCCACGACGGGCCGTTCCCCCGCGGCGGCCAGGGTACCGAGCGCGGCCTGTGCGTCGGCCGGGGAGACGACCACGCAGAAGCCGGTGCCCATGTTGAACGTGGCGTACATGGTCGCGGCCGGGATGTCGCCGGCCGCGGCGATCGAGGCGAAGATCTCCGGCGCGGGCGGCAGCGCGTCCAGGGTGTACGACACGTCCGCGGCCAGCCGGGCCAGGTTGAGCAGGCCGCCGCCGGAGATGTGCGCCAGGCCGCGCGGGGTGACCCCGGCCGCCCACAGCGCCTCGGCGGCCCGCACGTACACCCGGGTCGGCGCGAGCAGCGCGTCGGCCAGCTCGCGGGTGCGCCGGCCGAGGGCCCGGCGGGCCAGCGAATAGCCGTTGCTGTGCAGCCCGGAGCTGGGCAGGGCCAGCACGACGTCGCCCGGGCGGACCGCGGACCCGTCCACCGGGCTGCGCCCGTCCGGGATCGCGCCGATCGCGGTGCCGACCAGGTCGAGCATGGGCCCGCCGCCCGCGGAGTCGGCCAGCATCGCGCCGATCTGGGCGATCTCGCCGCCGGGGATGGCGATGCCGGCCTCGTCGGCGCCCCGGTACAGGCCGCGGGCGATCGCCTCGAGCACGCGGGCGTCGATCCGGTCGGTCGCGATGTAGTCGAGCAGGGCCAGCGGCACCGCGCCGGTGCAGATCACGTCGTTGACGTTGTTGGCCACGCAGTCGATCCCGACCGGCTCCCACCGGTCCGCCTCGCGGGCCAGCAGGATCTTGGTGCCCACCCCGTCGGTGGTCAGCGCGATCGGCGGCCCGGGCGGGACGTGCATCAGCGTGGCGAAGTAGCCGCTGGCCAGGCCGGTGATGCTGGTCACCAGCTGAGAGCGCACGGCGGTCCGGGCCAGCCAGGGGCGCATCGCCGTGGCGAACACGTCCTGCTCGCGCTCCTCGTCGACGCCGGCGCTCGCGTAGGGATCCATGAAGGAGCAGCTTACCCGGCCCGTTAGGAATATTTGAACTTTCAAATATAGTTATGCTGGCACCAAGCTGAGGAGGGTGTCATGCCAGCAATCACCGTCGACGACATACTCGTGCTGCCGCGGGTCCCGGAGCCCGGCCTGGCCGAAACGGAGCGGGCCGTCACTTCGGTCACCACCGCGCCGTCCGGCTACGAAGGCGAGGGGTTCCCGGTCCGGCGCGCCTTCGCCGGGGTGGACCTGCCCCGGCTCGACCCGTTCGTGCACATGGACCAGATGGGCGAGGTCGACTACGGCCCCGGTGAGCCCAAGGGCACCGCGTGGCACCCGCACCGCGGGTTCGAGACCGTCACCTACATCATCGACGGCACGTTCCGGCACCAGGACTCCAACGGCGGCGGCGGGCTGATCACCAACGGCGACACCCAGTGGATGACCGCCGGCGGCGGCATCCTGCACATCGAGGCGCCGCCGGAGGAACTCGTGGTCAGCGGCGGCCTGTTCCACGGCTTCCAGCTGTGGGTGAACCTGCCGGCCCGGCTGAAGATGACGCCGCCGCGCTACCAGGACATCCGGGCCGGGCAGGTCGCGCTGCTGTCCTCGGCGGACGGCGGGGCGCTGCTGCGGGTGATCGCGGGCTCTTTCGGTGGTCACGAAGGCCCGGGGATCACGCACACGCCGATCTCGCTGGTGCACGCCACCGTCTCGGCGGGCGCGCAGGTCCGGCTGCCGTGGCGGAAGGACTTCAACTCGCTCGCCTACGTCCTCAGCGGTCAGGGGTTCGCGGGCGCCGGGAAGAGGCCGATCCGGATGGGGCAGCTGGCCGTGTTCGGCGCCGGGGACGCGATCACGTTCGCGGCAGGGCCCGCCGGCGACATGGACGTCCTGCTGCTCGGCGGCGAGCCGATCCGGGAGCCGGTCGCGGCGTACGGGCCGTTCGTCATGAACACCCGGGCCGAGCTGGCCCAGGCGTTCGAAGACTTTCAAGCAGGCCGGCTGGGGTCAGTTCCGGCGACTCCACACCCAGGCCACGACGTACTTTAACCCGAACGGGCGGGCTCTTCGCTCCTGGTCAGCTTCAGCGCGAGCGCGGGGCAGGCGGCCACCGCCCGGCGCGCGTCCCGGTCCAGGGCCGGGGGCACCGGCCCCGGGTCGACGATCGGGTAGCCCCATTCGTCCAGGGTGACGAGCTCGGGCAGGAGTTCGGCGCACACGCCGTGGCCGACGCACTGGATGGGGTTGACCCGGAGTCGCTCGGTCATGCTCAGGTCCAGTCTTCTTCGCTGGTGGGGAGCCCGTCCGGCAGCGGCAGGAACGGCCTGCGATTGGTTGCCGCGCACCGGCCTCCGGCATGCCGCCGGATTTCCGGCTCGAAGACGACCAGCGCGCTGCGGACGAAGCGGACCGTGCCGTCCGGGTGGTTGCAGGCGCCGCGGCCCTCGACAAGTCCCGACCAGCGCTTCAGGTCGGCGACCGTCCGCCGCCGGTGCCCGGAGCCGGCCAGCTCGGCCAGGGCGGCGGCGATGCGGGGCAGGCCGTTCAGGCACGGGCCGCACTGGCCCGCCGACTCGGCGGCCAGGTAGCTAGTCACCCGGGCCACCTCGGTCAGGCCGCACCGGTCGGACGGCAGCGCGGCCAGCACGCCCGCGCCCGCGGCGGCGCCGAACCGGCGCAGCGACGCGTTGTCCAGGGTGATCCCGGCCGCATCCGGCATCGGCAGCCAGGTGCCGTGGTAGCCGCCGACCAGCCAGGCCTGGGCCCCTTGGGCCCCTTGGGCCCTTGATACCTCGGCGCCGTCGCCGAGCAGGGTACGCAGCGGCGTGCCGATGGCCACCTCGCGGACGTGGGCTTTCGCGTCAGGGCGGTAGATGGTGGTGAGCATGGAGCCCGGCTCGGCGGCGGTGCCGGCGGCGCGGAACCAGCGCGGGCCGTACCGGGCGATGAGCGCCAGGTGGGCCAGGGTCTCCACGTTCTGCACCAGGGTCGGCGCGCCGCCCAGGCCGCGCTCGCTCACCCGGGGCGGCTGGAACGTGGGCAGCGCGGGGCCGCCGCCGAGCCGGTTCACCACGGCGGCCTCCTGGCCGGCCAGGAACCGCGGCGGGGCCTGGGTGATCGACACGGCGAGCCGGTCCAGGCCGCGGGCGGCCCGTTCGGCCAGCGCGCGCAGGATCTGCGGGCCGGGCGCGTAGTGCAGGTACAGGTGCGCCTCGGCGGCGCCGACCGCCTCCGCGGTCAGCTGCAGCCCGTCGAGCACGAGGTTCGGCGCGAGTTGCAGCAGGAGCTCGTCCTTGCGGCTGGCCGGCTCGCTTTCCGCGCCGTTGGCCACGACCACCGTGCGGCCCTGGCGCAGGCCGGCCCGGGCGACCGCGGCCAGCTTCCGGTGCACCGGGAAGGCGGCACCGCCGCGGCCGGTCAGGCCGGACGCCTCGACGTCGGCGATGAGCGCGCCGGGTTGGTTGCGGTACGGCGCGGGACCATAGCGGGCCAGGTGGGCATGCAGGTCCTCCGGGGCGGCCGGCAGCAGGCGGGGCAGCCCGGCAGCCTGCCGGGCTGCCCCGCCTGGTGCCGATTGATTCACCACGGTGGTCATCGCGTCACCGTGTGCTGAGAGAAGACCGCGGCGACCCGCCCGGCCCGGGGCACCTGCCGGGCGGCGTGGGCCAGCCGCCAGATTACCGCCGCCGCGACGATCACCGCGCAGCCGACGGCCAGGCCGAGCATCCAGCCCTGCTGCAGGTCCTTGCTCGAGCCGATGCTGTGCGCGAACGCGACCGGCCAGCTGGCGTAGGCGAGCAGGTGGACGGCGCGCCACAGGATCCGGTTCAGGCGGCCGCGGAGCAGGCTGGTCACGATCATGGCGAGCATGATGTCGAGTGAGACCGCGCCCAGGGCCAGCCACAGCCGCTCGTAGCCGGAGGCGAACGGGATGACCGCGGAGATCAGCGGGATGTGCACGTAGGTGTCGAGCACCGCGGTGAAGACGTGGATGGCGATGAACGTCACCGACAGCAGGGACAGGTTCCGGTGCAGGTCGGTCACTGCGAACCTGGGCAGGCCGGGGAGCCGGCCCTGCCGGTTGACCAGGATGCCCAGCACCAGGACGGCGGTCAGCAGCAGCAGCGCGACGATCCCGGTCGCGCGGCTGGCGTACCAGAACGCGGTGTTCATCAGGCCTTCACTCTCTTGTTCACGTCATCAATGCTCGGCGACCGCGGTGGGCGGAGCCTGGAGGTTAGTTCTGGGCAACCTCTGAATCGTCCGGCCAGCCGGCCACGGTGAAGACCGCGCCGGTCGCGTCGACCAGCCGGGACGGCAGGCCCAGCCGGGTCAGCCAGCCGGGCGCCCGGCGGCCGCGGATGACCGCGGCCGTGCTGGCCGCGTTCGCGTCGGCGCAGCTCCCCGCGGCGACCGAAACCGTGCGCCAGACGGGTTCGGCGGGCAGGCCGGTGCGCGGGTCCAGGATGTGATGCAGCACGTCGCCGCCCCGCTGCCAGCGGCGCGCGGTCGTGCTCGACGTGGCCAGGCCGCCGTCGCGGATGGCGATCAGCGCGTACGGTCCTTCCGGGGTCTCGTCGGCCGGGCCGGTCACGTCCTGCACCCGGATGCGCCAGCCGCCGGCGGGCGGCGGGCCCGCGACCGCGATGTCACCGCCGAGGCTGACGAGCACGCCGCAGCCGGCCTGCGCTGCGATCCGGGCGGCGGACCGGTCCGCGGCCCACGCCTTCGCGGTCGCGCCCAGGTCGAGCTGCACCCCAGCGGGCAGGGTCAGCGAGCGGCCGTCCAGGCGAACCTCGCGCCAGCCGGGCACCTGCCGGACGGTGAGGCGAAGTGGCGGCCCGTTCGGCTCGACCTGGTGGAAATCACGGTCGTACCCGGCCGCGGACATGGCCGCGCCTACGGTCGGGTCCACGTCGCCGTCGGTCAGCCTGGCCGCCCGCAGCGCCACGCCGATGGCCTCGGCCAGCAGCGGGCTGACCTGCTGCCGGCCGCTGGCCAGGGAGCGGATCTCGGAGTCGGCGCGGAACCGGCTGCAGGCCGCGTCCACCTCGGCCAGGTCGCTCTCGAGCAGGCGGCGGGCCGCGGGCAGGGCGGCCGGGTCGGTGACCACGAGCTGGACCAGCGTGCCGAGGGCGCGCCAGCTGGCTGACGCGCCGGCTTCGGCGTCCGTGGTCTCCGCCGCGGGGGACGGCATCAGGAGCCGCCCGAGGTAACCTGGCTGCCGCCGAAGCTGGAACTGGGCGACGAGCCGGAGCTGAAGCCACCGGAGCTCGAGCTGGAGTTGCCGGAGCCGGAGTTCGCGGAGCTGGAACCCGAACCGGTGGAGCTGGAACCCGAACCGGTGGAGCTGGAGCCGGAGTTCGCGGAGCCGGAACCCGAACCGGTGGAGCCCGAACCCGAGTTGGCCGAGGTGGAGCCCGAACCGCTGGACGTGCTGGACGTGCTGGACGCGTGGCTGGACCCGGGCAGGGCCAGGGCCAGCGCGCCGGCCGCCGCCACACTGGCCACGGTGACCGCGGTGGTGGTGGACCGGACCTTGGCCCGGCCGCGCTCCCTGGCCGCCACGGCCCGGCGGATTCCGTCATTTCGGCGTGCGCTGCTCATGTCACCCATCCTGCGGTCTCGTACTCGAAAATCCCTGCACGAACCTTCTGGGCGAGCTATGAACCTGGCCGGCTCATCGCGCGCTCTGGCGGCCGAGGTTACCCAGGCAACATGACAGGTACCTGAAGCGGACGCCGGCGGGTGCTTACTGCATGGATGCCCCAGCCATGCACCTGGAACGACATGAACGCGGCAGCCATGTCGTATGACCTGGTACGAGCGGTGCCGGAGCGACAGAAGCAGAACGCTGTCCGGGCGGGCTAGGTACCGCGCTCCCGTTCGGCCCATCTGCTGGTTACCCAGGGATCATAGATTGGGGGCATGGAGCCACAGCGGGACCTCCTGCTGGCCGAGCGGGCCCGCGCGCGGGAGCGGGTGGCCGCGCTGGGGCGGGAGTTCGCCGGGCTGGCCGCGGCGGCCAGCGCGGCCGGGACCGACGACGAGCATGACCCGGAGGGCGCGACGCTCGCGTTCGAGCGCCAGCACGCCGCCGCCCTGCTCGAGGCGGCGCGGGAACAGGTGGCGGCATTGGACGACGCGCTGCGGCGGCTGGCCGAGGGCCGGTACGGGGTGTGCGACCGGTGCGGGCAGCCGATCGGGGCCGAACGGCTGGCGGCCCGCCCCGCCGCCGTCACCTGCGTGCGCTGCGCGGGAGGCGGCCGCCGGCGGGGCTAGGGGACGAGGGCGGCGAGGAGTTCGGCCCGGGCCGGGCCTGGGGCGGAGTACCGGGGCGCCGCCGAGCCGACCGAGATCACCTTGTCCAGCATGCCCGGCTCGGCCAGCACGTCGGCCAGCATCGCGGTCAGCGCCGCCACCGAGGTGTAGGCGCGCAGCACGTCCGGATCGCACGCCGCCGCCGCGTACAGGGCCTTGCTGAAGTCCCAGGCCGGGTCGCCGGGCTCGTAGGCCTGGCCGGCGATCTCGGCGTTGATCTCGGCCAGCCGGTGCCGGTCGAATTCGAGCGTGGCCCGGTAGAAGGGGCCGACCGTGGTCTGGGTGATTTCGTCGAACCGGCGGGCCAGCCGCTCCGGCTCACCGGGGCCGACCTCGCGGAGCAGGTCCCGCAGCGTGCAGGCGTGCAGCAGGCCGATGGAGGCGCCCCGGCCGAGCGAGGGGTTGGTGCAGGCCCACGCGTCACCGAGGGCGGCCAGGCCGGTGACGACGGGCTCGCCGTCGACCACGTGCCTGCGGTGCCGGTCCTCGATGGCGGCGATCACCTGCACGCCGGTGATCGGCTGGGCGTCGCCCCAGTGCGCGACGCTGGGGAACAGGCTCAGCGCGGCTTCCCAGGCGGGCACCGCGCGCAGCGCGCGGAGTTCTTTGTCCCGGGCGGAGGTGACGAAGGCCACGCCCCAGGTCCCGGAGTCGCACGGCAGGGTGAGGATCGACACGCCCTCGAAGTGCTGCAGCAGCCGTTCCCTGGCGGGCGGGCAGGAGCCGTCCGCCGACCGGAAGTGCCGGGCGTAGTAGACGAACCCGCAGTCCTCCTTCTCCTCGTCCGGACGCCGGGCGCCGACGGCCGTGAGCATGCCGCTGACCGGGGACCGCCGGCCGGTGGCGTCGACCACGAGGTCGGCGTGGACCACGGTGGCTCCCCCGACGGTGACGCCGGTGACGTGCGGCACCCCGGCCATCGACTCATGCCCGGTGACCAGGCCGGTGACCGCGACGCCCCGGCAGACGGTCAGGCCGTCGGTGCGCCTGGCGGCGTGAGCGACCGCGGCTTCCAGCACGGGCCTGCGCCCGGTCACGGTCTCGAAGCGCTCGTCGCCGTCGCGCTTGCCGCCGGTCATCTCGTCCGGCAGGGCGCCGAGCATGCTGGTGCGGACGCCGCCCAGGTCTTCGAGTCCGGAGACCACCTCGGGCAGTTCCCGCTCCATCTCGGCCCGCCAGCGGGGCAGCATGTAGTGGAGCTGGCGGAACTGGTTCACCCCGCGGCGGTCCCACCGCTGCCACAAGTCCCCGGCGCGGCCGCGCGGGCCCGCGGCGTCTCGTTCCAGGACGGTGACCTGGTGCCCGTCTCGGGCGAGCAGCATCCCAGCGGTCAGGCCGTTGAGCCCGCCGCCCATCACGACAATCTGTGCCACCTGTCCTCCCCTCTCGGTCCCTCTCGGTCGTGGTGTGGCGGGCCGCACTAGACGGTCAGCGGCCTGCCCGTTTCCAGCAGTGTCTTCAGGTCGCTCAGGACCCAGCTCCAGCCGCCGGAGCCGGCCGCCCCGGCGGACGCGAGCGCGGCCGTCTGCGGGGCTCCGGGACATTCGTGCCTGACGGTCACGGCGGTCAGGCCTGTCTGCTCCTCGTGGATCTCCCAGGTCAGACGGGTGGGAGGTTCGGCCGCCGCCCGTGTGTCGAACATCGGGTGCCAGGTCTGGACGAGCCGCTTGGGCGGTTCGGCCTCGAGCACCTCCCCGCTGATGACCAGATCCCCGGCGCGCTGCCCGTACCGGCGCCCGCTGGCGTAGGCCAGGTAGATCCCGCCCGGCTGCGGGTCGTACTTGACCAAGGTCCGGTATCCGTACTTCCGGGTCCACCCGGGCCCGGTGAGAGCATCCCAGACATCCTGCGCCGTGGCCTGGATGAAGATGTGGTAGGCCAGTTCGTCCTGGCCCAGGGTCATCACGCCTGCTTCACTCCTCATGAATCGTGCGCCTCCCCCACGAGCCGATCCTCCGCAGCGGGTAAGGATGGCCGGTGTGGCGCGGATGGAGATGGCGTGAAGACCGGGTGCAAACCATGATCGTGAACAGTTCGGGGCATATAGCACCGCAAACTGTTCATGATCATGAAACCGGGCCGTCGGCGGCTACTCGGCGCGCAGGGCGGCGGCGGTGCGGGCGCGGGCCGCCCAGCCGGCCGGGGCCAGCGCCCCCGCCGCGGCGATGACCAGGCCGGACAGCGCGAGCAGGGCGAGCTCGCCGGGGACGTAGACGTTCAGTACCGAGGCCGGCACGCCGGTCTGGGCGGCGTGCGCCATGACCGGCAGCACGTAGCGCTGCAGCGCGACCCCGGCCGGGATCGCGACCAGGCCGGCCACCAGGCCGACGCCGGCCACCGAGCACACCACCATCGCGGTCACCTGCCGCGGCGTCATGCCGACGGCCTTGAACACGCCCAGGTCGTGCACCCGCTCCCGGGTCTGCAGCACCACCGTGTTGAGCACGCCGAGCCCGGCGACCGCCGCGAGCAGCAGCGTCAGCGTGGCGATCAGCCCGATGACGGCGGCGAACCCGCTGGGCATGCCGCTGTCGGCGGAGACGGAGTAGTCCGGGCCGAGCGCCGTGGCCAGCGTGTTCGCATAGGAGGCGGCGACGGTGCCCGGCCGCAGGGCCACGTCGTACTGGCCCGCGGTCAGGTGCGGGTCGAGGGCGGACAGGGTGGGCAAGCTGGCGATGATCTTGGGGGTGCCGCCGTTGGGCTCGAAGATCTCACCGGTGATCCGCACCGTAACATGCCTGTTCCCGGACGTGATCGGGTAATAGTCCCCGACCTGCGCGCCGGTGTCGGTGAGGAAGCCGGTGTTGACGACGGCCTGGCCGTCGCCGCGGTACCAGTGCCCGGTGATGAGCTGGTAGCCGGTCCAGCCGGCGTCGCCGCCGAACGCGACCAGCGACAGCTGCTCCGGCAGGCCGGGCACGCCGATGTCGTCGTCGGCTTCGGCCACGTAGCGCAGCGTCCCCGGCTGCGCCCGGAGCGCGGCCTCCACGGCGCGCTGCTGCGCGGCCGGGCCGGGCAGCGGGGGGGCGCCCGCCGGCTGGATCATGGCGTCCTGGCCGGGCAGGCCGACCTGGACGGGTTCGGCGCGCGCGTGGGACAGGTCCGCCGCCACCCGGTCCAGCGAGCTGGCCAGGCCGGCCGCGAACGTCACCGCGGTGCCGCCGAGCAGCACCGCCACCAGCATGACCAGGGTCCGCCCGGGCCGCGCGAACGGCGCGGCCAGCCCGAGGGTCAGCGGCCGGGGCAGCCGCCCGGCCCGGCCGTGAAGCCCGGAGAGCAGGCGGTGGGCGCGGTATCCGCGGGCGGCCCGGGGAGCCCGCCCGGTCGCGATGGCCTGCACGGCGCTGAGCCGGCCCGCGCGCAGCGCGGGCGGCAGCGCGGCGGCCACCGTCAGGCCGAGCATGGCCAGCGGCACGGCCGCGTCGACCCAGGGCGGCACGGCCAGCGCGCCGACCCCGTAGACCCGCGCGGTCTGGCTGAGCAGCGGCACGGACAGCAGGTTGCCGGCCAGCACCCCGGCCACGGCGCCCGCCGCCGCCGGGATCGCGACCTGGAGCACGTAGGCGGCCACCACCTGGGCGGGCGAGAAGCCGACCGACTTGAGCACGCCGATCCGCCGGGTACCCGCCGCGACCGCGCCGCTGACCACGCTGGCCACGATCAGCACCGCCATCACGAGCCCGATCAGGGCGAACGCGACGATGAACGGGACCCAGGGCGCGATCGACCGGGTGGCCCGCAGCTTGGCGGTCAGCCACGACTGCGCACCGAGCAGCGAGCCGGGCGGCAGCGCGGCCCGTACCCGGGCGACGTCGGCGCTGACCTGGGCGGCGCTGCCCGCGCGGGCGAAGCGGTAGAGCATCTGGCTCACGGCCGGGGCGCCGGGTGCGCGCAGCGCGGCGATCTCGGCCGGGGTCACCCAGGCCTGCGCGCTCGCGGTGGCCGACGTGGCCACGCCGACGACGGTCAGCCGGGGCGAGCCGGGTACCCCGTGCACCGTCACGTGCGAGCCGACCGACGCCTGCGGGCCGTTCCCGCTGCCGGACCAGACCACCTCGCCGGCCTGCCGGGCCCAGCGGCCCGCGGTCAGCGTGAGGGCGTCGACCGGGCCGCCCGGCGAGGCCCGGCCGGCCAGGTTCAGCTGGGTGGAGAACACGCCCTGGGCGCCTGGGCCCGCGGACGGCCCGGTGAAGGTGATATCCGCGCCGACCGTGACCTGCGGGAACGGACCCGAGGCCGCCGTCACACCGGGCAGCCCGGTGGTGGCGGCGAGCCGGGCGGAGGAAACCCGGGCGTCCACCGCCGCCGTGACGTGCGCGCCGCGCTGCGCGGCGAAGGCATGGTCGAAGGGGGCGTTGGAATCGACCAGCAGGCCGAGGGCCAGCGTGGCGGCCGCGGTGGAGACCAGCAGCACCAGGCCGATCACGCTCGCCTGGACGCGCCGCCCGGTCAGCCCGGCGCGGGCCGCCGTGACGGCCGGGCGCCCGGCCATCAGGGTCGTGCCCCTGTGACGGCGTCGCCGGCCACGGTGCCGTCGACGAGCTGGATGACCCGGCGCGCGTACCGGGCCGCGAGGTCCGGGTTGTGGGTGACCAGGATCAGCGTCTGCCCGGAGGAGTTGAGGTCCAGCAGCAGCTCGCCGATCTCCTCGCCGGTCGCGGTGTCCAGCGCCCCGGTCGGCTCGTCGGCGAGCAGCAGCGCGGGCCGGTTCACCAGCGCCCGGGCGATCGCCACCCGCTGGCGCTCACCGCCGGACAACCGGGCCGGGTAGGCGCGGGCGCGGGGCGTGATCCGCAGCGCCGCCATCAGCTCCGCGGCCCGCTGCCGTGCCCGCGCCGCGGGCAGGCCGGCCAGCTGGGCGGGCAGCAGGATGTTGTCCTCGACGGTCATGTCGTCCAGCAGGTTGAAGAACTGGAAGATCATGCCGACCTGCCGCCGCCGGAACCTGGCCAGGCCGGTCTCGCTGAGCCTGTCCACCCGCTCGCCGCCCACGCCGATCGTGCCGCTGGTCGGGCGGTCGAGGCCGGCGATCAGGTTGAGCAGCGTCGACTTGCCGCTGCCCGAGGGGCCCATCACGGCGAGGGCCTCGCCGGGCGCCACCGCCAGGCTGACGCGGGCCACGGCGGCCGCGCCGTCGTGGTCGTAGCGCTTGGTCACGTCGCTGAGCTGCACCAGTGCGTCCATGCCCAGGACGGTACGGAGCCGGCCGCCCGCGGCGCGTCGGCCGCCGGAGGCAACTCCGGTACCGCAGCGGGCTGACGTCATCCCGGGGATGTACGGTTCTCCGCCGCGCGGGCGATGGCCGCGTGGCGCGGGCCGGGTGACAATGGGACGGTGAAGGCGTCCCGGCCAGCCTGGGTCATCGACACGGCCATCGCGGTGGCGGCTACGCTGGCGGCCGTCTGGGCGGCGGTCGTGCTGGATCACCACGACGGCGCGTTCGTCGTCTTCCCGGGCGAACGGCCGCACCTGGCCGTCCCGCCGGGGCTGTCGGCGTGGGTCGTGCTCGGCGTCGCCCTGACCACGGCGCCGCTCGCGTTCCGGCGCCGGTATCCGGCCACGGCGTTCGGCGTGATCTTCGCCGCGGTGCTCGTGACCCACGACCACGTCACCACGGTCTCCTTCGGGGCGGTGATCTTCGCCGCCTACAGCGCGGTGCTGTACAGCCGGTTCCGCTGGGCGGCGCTGCTGGCCGTGGGCACCGGGGCGGTCGTCGCCACCGCGGTCTTCCCGGACACCACGCCGCAGGTGCCCGCCAGGTTCACCGCGCTGCTGGTGCTGGCGCCGACCGCCGCCGTGGCGGTGGGGATGCGCGGGTGGCGGCAGCGGGCCGGGGATTCGGCCGAACGGCTGCTCCGGGCGCAGGCCGAGCACGAGGCGCAGACCCGCCGGGCGGTCGAGGCCGAGCGGGCCCGGATCGCCGGCGAGCTGCACGACGTCGTGACGCACAACGTGAGCGTGATGGTGGTGCAGGCGGGCGCGGCCCGCAGCGTGCTGTCCAGCTCGCCGGAGCAGGCCCGGGAGGCCCTGCTGGCCGTCGAGGCCAGCGGGCGGACCGCGATGATCGAGCTGCGGCACCTGCTCGGCTTGCTGGCCCCGGCAGGCGGGGACGAGGACATGCTCGTCCCGCAGCCCGGGGCGGCCCGGGTGCCGGCCCTGGTCGAGCGCGTCCGGGCCGCCGGGCTGAGCGTCGAGCTGTCCGTGTCCGGGGCGCGTGACCTGCCGCCCGGCGTCGACCTGGCCGCGTACCGGGTGGTACAGGAGGCGCTGACCAACGTGATCAAGCACGCCGGAACCGCCCGCGCGGCCGTCGTCCTTGAGTACCGCCCGGACGACCTGCTGATCACGGTGACCGACGACGGCCGGCCGGTGACGGGACCTGGCGGAGCGGGCGGACCGGGCGGCCGGGGACTGATCGGGCTGCGGGAACGGATCGGACTGTACGGCGGCGAACTGGACGCGGGCCCGCGCCCGGGTGGCGGCTGGCGGGTCCGGGCGAGGATCCCGCTGGAGGGTCTGGGGGTTCCGGCCCGGCTGGGCGGGGCAGCGGACGGGGACGAGCCGGCCGCGCCCGTTCGGGCCCGAAGACCCGAATTCCTGGCGTCGCCGCGATGAGCGTGGCTACGGACGCCGGCCCCCGGGTGGTCGTCGCGGACGACCAGGCGCTGGTCCGCGGCGGCTTCCGGCTGATCCTCGGCGCGGCCGGCATCCCGGTGGTGGCCGAGGCGGCGGACGGGCGGGAAGCGGTCGCGGCCGCGCTCAAGCACCGGCCGGACGTCGTGCTGATGGACATCAGGATGCCGGAGATGGACGGGCTCGAGGCGACCCGGCGGATCCTGGCCGCGGCGCGGGACGGGGACGGCCCGCGGATCATCATGCTGACAACGTTCGACCTGGACCAGTACGTGTACGCCGCGCTGTCCGCCGGGGCCAGCGGTTTCCTGCTCAAGGACGTCTCCCCCGAGCACCTGGTCGCCGCGGTCCGGCTGGTGCGGTGCGGCGACGCGCTGCTCGCGCCGTCCATTACCCGGCGGCTGGTGGAGCGGTTCGCGCCGCGGGCGGCGGGTGCCGGGGGCGCCGGCCTGGCCGCGCTGACCCCGCGCGAGCTCGAGGTGCTCGGGCTGGTCGCGCGCGGGCTGAGCAACGCCGAGCTGGCCGCGGCGCTGACGCTGAGCGAGGCGACGGTGAAGACGCACGTGGCCAGGATCCTGGCCAAGCTCCAGCTGCGCGACCGGGTCCAGGCGGTCGTGCTGGCGTACGAGACCGGGCTGGTCAGTGCCGGCCAGGGCGGGCCGCGCGGGTTATCGGTCTGTCAGCGCCTGGTAGGCGAGCTGGCGCAGCTGCGGGCGGATCGGGTAGGTGCTGGACGGGAGCAGCTGGGTGAAGAACGAGACGGTCAGGCCTTCGGCCTGGTCGATCAGGAACATGGTGCTGGCGGCGCCGCCCCAGGAGAGCTCGCCCGCGGTGCCGATCACCTTGCCCGGCACCGGGTCGAGGAGGACGGCGAAGCCGAGGCCGAAGCCGACGCCGCGGAACGGGGACTCGGCGTAGAGGGGGCGGCCGAACGTCTCCAGGTCCTTGTTGCCCGGCAGGTGGTTCCGCGCCATGTAGCCGACCGTGCGCGGGCTGAGCAGCCTGGTGCCGTCGAGCTCGCCGGCCGGGCTGGCGTCGGTGTGCAGCAGCATCCGGGTGAACCGGTCGTAGTCGGCCGCGGTGGACACCAGGCCGCCGCCGCCGCCGAGCATCCGCGGCTGCCTGAGCGCGGCCCGGCCGAGTTCGTCCAGCCGGACGGCCTGCCCGTCCCGGCTGGGGCGGTAGAGGGCGGCGAGCCGCTGCTGGGCCGCTGGCTCAGCCCAGAAGGCGGTGTCGGTCATGCCGAGGGGGCGGAAGATCCTCTGCTCGAGGAAGTCGTCGAGCTGCTGGCCCGAGGCTACCTCGACGACGCGGCCGAGGACGTCGGTGGCGACCGAGTAGTTCCATTCGGCCCCCGGCTGGAACAGCAGCGGGAGGGTGGCCCAGATGTCGCAGGCCCGGGCCAGGTCCGTGCCGGGCGGCGTGCCCCACTCGAACCCGGCCGCGCGGTACAGCGCGTCCACCGGGTGCACCCGGTGGAAGCCGTAGGTGAGCCCGGCCGTGTGGGTGAGCAGGTGCCAGATCCTGACCGGCTCGGCGGCGGGGACGGTCACCTGGCTCTGGTCCGAGCCGCTGTCGTAGACGCGGACGTCTTCGAAGGCCGGGATGAAATCACTGACCGGATCGGTGAGCGCGAACCTGCCCTCCTCGTAGAGGATCATCGCGGCGACCGAGGTGATCGGCTTGGTCATCGAGTAGATGCGCCACAGGGTGTCGTCGGTCACCGGCAGGCCCGCCTCGAGGTCGCGTGACCCGCAGCGGGCCACGTGCGCCAGGTGGCCGTGCCGGCCGATCGTGAGCAGCCAGCCGGCCAGGCGGCCGTCCTCCACGTAGCGGCCGAAGTGCGCGTCGATGCGCTTGAGCCGTTCTTTGTCCAGCCCGAGTTCGGCCGGGTCGGTGTCGATGGTCAGGTCGGTCACGGGATCAGTATGCGCCATCGGCCTGATCTTCCCGGCAGGGGGAGACAGCTGCCACGATAGGGTCATGACTTCTTCGACGTCCTCGTTCCGGGCGGCCCGGGACCTGCTGCTTCGTCACCGCGACGACTACGACGCGGCGCTGGGTTCCTTCGAGTGGCCGGCGCTGGACGAATTCAACTGGGCGCTCGACTGGTTCGACGTGATCGCCGCCGAGCACCCGGACCGTCCGGCGCTGCGGATCCTGTCCGACGGCGATTCGGACGTTTCGTTGTCGTACGGGTCGCTGTCGGCGCGGTCGTCGCAGGTAGCTGGCTGGCTGCGCGGGCTCGGCGTGGCGCGGGGCGACCGGGTGCTGCTGATGCTCGGCAACGTGGCGCCGCTATGGGAAGTCATCCTGGCCATGATGAAGCTCGGGGCGGTGATCATCCCGGCGTCCACGCTGCTGCAGCCCGCCGACCTGGTGGACCGGGTGGCGCGCGGGCAGGTGCGGGTGGTCATCACGGATGCGGCTGGGGTGCCGAAGTTCGCTGCCGTGCCCGGCGACTGGACGCGGATCGTGGTTGACGGCGACTCAGAGGGGTGGCATTCGTACTCGTCCGCGTTTTCCGGTTCCGCCTCGTTCGTGCCAGAGGGCGTCACCCGGGCCTCGGATCCGCTGCTGCTCTACTTCACCTCGGGGACGACGGCGCTGCCCAAGCTGGTGGAGCACACGCAGGTCAGCTATCCGGTGGGGCACCTGTCGACCATGTACTGGGTCGGCATCCAGCCGGGCGACGTGCACCTGAACCTGTCCTCGCCGGGCTGGGCCAAGCACGCCTGGAGCAACGTGTACGCGCCGTGGAACGCGGGCGCCACCGTGCTGGTGCTGAACTACCAGCGGTTCTCGGCGGCGTCGCTGCTGGCCGCGCTCGGTTCGTGCCAGGTCACGACGTTCTGCGCGCCGCCCACGGTGTGGCGGATGCTCATCCAGGCGGAACTGGGTGCCGCGGACGTGTCGTCTTTGCGGGAGTGCGTCGCGGCGGGCGAGCCGCTGAACCCGGAGGTGATCGAGCGGGTGCGCAAGGCCTGGGGGATCACCGTGCGGGACGGGTTCGGCCAGACCGAGACGACGGCGCAGGTCGGGAACACGCCGGGCCAGCCGGTTCGGGCCGGCTCGATGGGGCGGCCGCTGCCGGGGTACTCCGTCGTGCTCATTGATCCTGTTTCCGGCCAGCCGGGGCGGGACGGGGAGATCTGCCTGGACCTGTCGCGGCGGCCGCTCGGGCTGATGACCGGTTACCTGGACGATGCGGTTTTGAATGACGCGGCCATGCGGGGCGGGTACTACCACACCGGCGACGTGGCCACGTCGGACGATGACGGCTACATCACGTACGTGGGCCGGACGGACGACATCTTCAAGGCCTCGGACTACCGGATCTCGCCGTTCGAGCTGGAAAGCGTGCTGATCGAGCACGAGGCGGTGGCCGAGGCGGCGGTGGTGCCGTCACCGGACCCGGTCCGGCTCGCCGTGCCCAAGGCCTACGTGCTGCTGGCCGCGGGTCAGGTGGCTTCGCCGGAACTCGCGCAGTCGATCATGGCCTTCTGCCGGGAGCGGGTGGCGCCGTACAAGCGGATCCGGCGGCTGGAGTTCGGCAACCTGCCCAAGACGATCTCCGGCAAGATCCGCCGGGTGGAACTGCGCGATCTGGAGACATCGCGGCCGTCGCCGGTGCGCGGGGTTACGGAGTTCTGGGAGGAAGACTTCACCTGGTGATGCTGGTGGGGCTTAGTCCGCCGGGTCGGGGCTGACCGCGGGGCCGGACTCCCACTTCTGCTCGATCCGGCCGAAATGCCAGATACACAGGGCCACTATCCAGGTCACCACGAACACCCCGACGATGACCAAGCCGGCGCTGTTGATGTTGAAGCCGGCCAGGAAGGACCAGAACGAGCCGGTCAGGTGGGCGTTCTGGCTCAGCAGGCCGAGCAGTTCGACCGCGCCGATGAACACCGCCACGAACACCGACAGGCCGGTGATGGTGAGGTTGTAGTAGACCTTGCGGACCGGCAGCGGGCCGAGGAACCGGTTCATCAGGCCGCGCTTGTTCAGCTGCTCTTCGAGTTCCTGGTCGTTATAGCGGCCGCTGCGCATCTCCCGGAACACCCGGATGATCCCGGCCAGGACGATGATGTTGAACGCCGCGATCAGGAACAGGAAGAAGCCCGACACGCAGGTCCCGACCACGCCGGTGATCGTGTGCAGCCCGGAGTTGTCGTTCCTGACCTGCTTGTCCAGGCCCCTGATGCCGAAGTTCAGCAGCACGGCCAGCACGAACACCACGGAGGAGTGCCCCAGGGAGAAGAAGAACCCGACGGACAGCGGACGCTTGCCCTCGCTGACCAGCTTGCGGGTGGTGTTGTCGATCGCCGCGATGTGGTCGGCGTCGAACGCGTGCCGCATGCCCAGCGTGTAGGCCAGCGCCCCGGTGCCGACCCCGAAGACCGTCGTCTTGCTGATCTGGTAGTGGCCGCCGAGCGCGGCCGCGAGCATCACCCATCCCGCCACGTGCAGCCCGACGACCGCCGCGACCATGCCGCCGAGGCGGGTCCACTCGGCCGGGCTCAGCCCCTGCCGGATCTTCCTCAGCCGGCCGCGCGGATCAGCCATGTAATCCCCTTCTTGCACGAGGGCCCCAGTCTAGAAGTAATTGCAACTAAATCGCAATAACGCATGGGGTGCAGGTGGAGGGGTCAGCTGGTGACGTCGGCTGAGGTGAAGCGGGCCCAGGCGAAGGAGCCGAACAGCAGGGCGTAGACCGCGAACGAGAGCAGGCCGCGGAGCAGGGTGGAGGTGTCCACGGGGACGCGCAGCAGGGAGTCGAAGGACAGCCACCAGTGCGTCGGCAGGTACGGGCCGGCCGCGTGGAGCTGCGGCACGTTGTCGATTACCTCGCTGGTCACCACCAGGATCATCAGGGCGGCGATGGCCCCGATCGCGTGCTCGGTCAGCGTGGAGATGGCCAGGCCGATCGCGCCGAGGGCGGCCATCGCGGCCGCCACGTACAGGGTGACGAACAGCAGCCGGAGCAGCCCGGCGGCCAGCGAGACTGTGGTCCCGGACAGCAGCGTGACCGGGCCGACCGGGAACAGCACGGCGCCGGCCGCCAGCGCCACCGCCGAGACGATGAACGTGGCACACAGCGCGAACGTCACGATCACGCCGTACTTGACCGCGAGCAGCCTGGTTCGCCCGGCCGGCACCGCGAGCAGGTAGCGCAGCGTGCCGTAGCCGGCCTCGCCCGCCACCGAATCGCCGGCCACCACCGCGACCACCACCGGCAGCACCAGGATGAGCAGGGTGGACAGCGCGATGAAGGTCAGGAACACGCCGTTGCCGGCCAGCTGGTTGAAGAACGCCGGGCCGGGGCCGTTACCGCCGTCCGGGCGGGGCGCGGCCAGCCGCAGGGCGATCCCGATGATCAGGGGGAAGACGGCGGTCACCGCCAGCAGCAGCAGGTTGCGCCTGCGCAGCAGGACGAGCCTGAGCTCGGAAGCGTAGAACCTACCCGCTGACATCGAAGCCCTCCCCGGTGAGCCCGACGAACAGGTCTTCCAGGCTGGGCGAGACGACCGCGAAGCCGCAGACGCCGATCCCGGCCTGGACGAGCTCGGCGCAGACCTGCTCCGGCGACGCGTCGCCGAGGATGGCCGACGCCCCGGCCTGGGCATCGCCGGCCTCGCCGGCCTCGGTGGCCTGGGCATCGGCCAGGCCGAGGCCGGTGAGCACCTTGGCCGCCGCCTCGGGGTCGGCGGTCTGCACGGTGACCCGGGAGGCGCCGGTCCGGCGCAGCTCGGGCAGCGAGCCCTGGAACACCAGCTTCCCGGTGCGCATCACGCCCACGTGCGTGCAGATCTGCTCCACCTCGGCCAGCAGGTGCGAGGAGACGAACACGGTGGTGCCGTCGGCCGCGATCTGCCTGATCAGCGCGCGCACCTCGCGGGTCCCCTGCGGGTCGAGCCCGTTGGTCGGCTCGTCCAGGATGATCAGCTCCCGGGGCCGCAGCAGGCCCGCGGCGATGGCCAGCCGCTGCTTCATGCCCAGGGAGTAGTGCCGGTACCGCTTCTTCGCCGCCGCGAGCAGGCCCACCCGGTCCAGGGCTTCGGTGATCCTGGCCCGCG
>Ga0335082_10000924_pt1 | contig 30855 bp, 23 predicted proteins | sample Lox_Sample_41_FD_206718 | JGI IMG/M metagenome (GOLD analysis project Ga0335082, IMG submission 206718) | Soil microbial communities from Loxahatchee National Wildlife Refuge, Florida, United States - Lox_Sample_4.1 | ecosystem: Environmental > Terrestrial > Soil > Wetlands | place: USA... | reverse complement strand
GACGAGATCCGCCGCGACGTCGATGGCCTCCTCGAGCTGCGGCGTCTTCTCGTCGTCCGCGGGGTTCGCGTCGGGAAGCGGCTTGCCCTCGTCCGTCGTGCGGACGGCCTTGCCCTTGCCGTCGCTGCTCTGCTTCGCTTCGTCGCGCTCGCGCATCAGGTCGGCGAGTTTGAGCTGGTGCTCCTCTTTGCGCGCCTTCGCGATCTTCTCGCCGAGCGTCTTGAACTCCGGGCTCTCGTCCACGCGCTGCTTCGAGCGCTTCACGAGCTCCGAGATCGTCGCGGTGTCGACCTGGCCGTAGCGGTCGTTCGGCCCGAGCGCGTTCGCAAAGCTCGAGAGGAAGGCGGGGATCTGCTTGCTCGGCAGCGCGTAGTCCTGCGTGCGCTCGCCGAAGTCCTCGGTGGTCAGCATCGACGGGATCGGCACGTCGACCTCGACGCCCTCGTTCTGCGTCGAGCGACCACCGGGCCGGAAGAAGAGGGCGGTCGTGATCTTGAGCGCGCCCTCGCCGGGCGGGAGCGGCGTGACCGTCTGCACGGTGCCCTTGCCGAAGGTGTGGTCGTCGCCGGTGATGACCGCACGGTGGTAGTCCTTCAGTGCGCCCGCGAGGATCTCCGACGCCGAGGCCGACGCGCGCGACGTATGCACCACGAGCGGTCCGTTGTAGAGGATGCGCTCGTCCTGGTCGGACAGGATCTGGAGCTGCTCGCGCGAGTTCTGGACGCCGACGACCTCGCCGCGGCGCAGGAAGAATCCCGAGATCGCGACCGCGTGCTCGAGCAGCCCGCCGCCGTTGCGCGAGAGGTCGAGCACGAGCCCATCGGCGTTGTCGGTCTTGACCTGCTCGAGCAGCTTCGCGAGGTCGTCGGTGCACTGCCGCCGCGACGGATCCGAGTCGCCGTAGAACGACGAGAGCTCGACGACCGCGAGCTTGTACTTCTTCCCGCCGCGCTCACGCGTCTCGTAGCGGAGCTTCGCCGCCTGCTCCGCGAGATCGATCGTGTCGCGCTCGATCGTCACCGGGAAGCGGCGCGTCTCGTCGCCCTCGCGCAGCACGGTCAGCTGCACGCGCGTGCCCTTCTTGCCGCGGATCAGGCTGACGGCGTCGCGCAGCGGCATGTCGATGATGTCGACGGGCTTCGCGCCCTCCTCGGCCACCGCGATGATCTTGTCCTCGGGCTCGAGGCGCCCCTCGGCGACGCGATCGGCGGCGCCGCCCGGGATGATGCGCTCGACGACGGAGTACCCATCGCGCTCCGAGAGCGCGACCCCGATGCCCTCGAGCGAGAGCGACATCGAGATGCGGAAATCCTCGAGGACGTCGGCCGAGAGGTAGTTCGAGTGCGGGTCGAGCGCGAGCGCGAAGGAGTCGAGGAAGCCCGAGAGGATGTCGTCCTCCTTCAGCTCGGCGAGCCGCCGGGTGCGGAGCTCGTAGCGGTGGACCAGCCGCTTCTTCGCCTCCTCGAGTGGCTCGCCCGCTGAGAGGTAGTTCGACATCTGGAAGTGGATGAGGCTCTTCTGGAGCGCGTCGCGCGCGGCCGGCGTCGCCGGGTTGCCGCGCTCGTTCGGATCGAGAACGAGCGTCACGTTCTCGTCGAGGGCATAGCCGGGCGCCATCACGAACTGGCGCACGAAGTCCTCGAGCTGCTTGTTCTCGGCCACGAGCTGCTTGTGCAAGGTGAGCAGCGATTGGCAGTCGCCCTTGCGCATGCGGTCGAAGATCCCGCCCAGCTGGCCTTCGGCCGAGGTGACCTCGTTCGAGAGGAACACGCTGCGCGAGGCGTCGAGGCGCTTCACGTAGGTCGAGATCGTGCGCTGCTCGAGCTCGGGAGTCAGTCGCTTGAAGGCGACGTGCGAGTGCAGGAACTCGGAGGCGAGCTGAGGAACCCGCTCGCAGGTCAGGTCGGCGGCGGCGGGCGTCGCGAGAGCCAGCCAGACCGCGCAGCAGAGTCCGATGAGGATTCGCCGTCGTCGCATGTACCCAGATCTCTTCGGTAGGCGGCGGCGGCGAGCTTGATGCCCAGTGGCTCCGGCGCCGGACGGCCGCCGCGCAGAGCCGATTCTAACGGATGAATTTCGGGGCGAGTCCGCGCGAGCGGGGCGGTCGCGCCCCGCTCACGGCCGGTCCATGGGGCAACCCGCGCGCTAGTACCGGTAGTGATCCGGCTTGAAGGGCCCCTGCGCGGACACCCCGAGGTAGCCCGCCTGCCGGGGCGTCAGCGTCGTCAGCTTGACGCCGAGCTGCCCCAGATGGAGCCGCGCCACCTCCTCGTCGAGCGACTTCGGCAGCACGTAGACCTTCTTCTGGTAGCGATCGGGGTGCTGCCACAGCTCGAGCTGCGCGAGCACCTGGTTGGTGAACGACGCGCTCATCACGAAGCTCGGGTGGCCGGTCGCGCAGCCGAGGTTCAGCAGACGCCCCTCGGCAAGGATCAGGACGGAGTGGCCGTCCGGGAAGATCCACTCGTCGAACTGCGGCTTGATGTTCTCCTGCCGGATGCCCGGCACCTTCTTCAGCCCGGCCATGTCGATCTCGTTGTCGAAGTGGCCGATGTTCCCGACGATCGCCTTGTCCTTCATGCGGGCCATGTGGGCCGCACTGATCACGTCGCAGTTGCCCGTGGCGGTGACGAAGAGGTCTGCGGTCTCGACCACGTCCTCGAGCGTCGTGACCTGGTAGCCCTCCATCGCCGCCTGGAGCGCGCAGATCGGGTCGATCTCGGTGACGATCACCCGGCAGCCCTGGCCTCGCAGCGCCTGCGCACAGCCCTTGCCGACCTCTCCGTAGCCGCAGACCACGGCCACCTTGCCGCCGAGCATCACGTCGCTCGCCCGCATCAGGCCATCGGGCAGCGAGTGCCGGCAGCCGTAGATGTTGTCGAACTTGCTCTTGGTGACCGAGTCGTTCACGTTGATCGCGGGAAAGAGCAGGTTGCCATCCTTCTCCATCTGGTAGAGGCGATGGACGCCGGTGGTCGTCTCCTCGGAGACGCCACGGATGCGCGCGGCGATCTCGCGCCAGCGCTTCGGATTGCGCATCTGCTCGCGCCGGAGCGTGTCGAGGATGATCCCCCACTCCTCGGGCTCGGTGTCGGGGCGGAAATCCGGGACCTTGCCCGCCTTCTCGTACTCCGCGCCCTTGTGGACGAGCAAGGTCGCGTCGCCGCCGTCGTCGACGATGAGGTTCGGACCCTGGCCGTCGGGCCAGACGAGCGCCTCGACGGTGCACCACCAGTACTCCTCGAGCGTCTCGCCTTTCCAGGCGAAGACCGGCGTGCCCTGCGGGTCGTCCGGTGTGCCGTTGCGCCCGACCACGACGGCCGCGGCGGCGGAATCCTGCGTCGAGAAGATGTTGCAGGAGACCCAGCGCACGTCCGCGCCAAGGTCGACGAGCGTCTCGATCAGCACGGCCGTCTGCACGGTCATGTGCAGGCTGCCCATGATGCGAGCGCCGGCGAGCGGCCGGGTCTTGGCGTGGCGGGCTCGCAGCGCCATCAGGCCGGGCATCTCCTGCTCGGCGAGGCGGATCTCCTTGCGGCCGAGCTCGGCGAGGTCGAGGTCCTTGACCTTGAACGGGGGTCGGGCAGTCGCACTCATCGGAGCCTCCAATTCATTGATGCATCCGGATGCAGTGTTTAAACGGTCGGCCGAACGCCGTCAAGTGCTGAGCTTCGCTCGGCTTCGCCTCGCCGCGCGCGCCTCCGGCTTGCCCTCAGTGGATCCCCCCGGGCTCGCGAAGCTCGAAGCGCGCGATCTCGGCCTCGAAGCGCGAGCCGCCGGCCGTGACCATCTGATACGAGCCCTGCATCGACCCGAAGGGCGTGTCGAGCGGACATCCCGACGTGTACTCGAAGCTCTCGCCCGGCTCGAGCAGGGGCTGCTGCCCGACCACGCCGGGGCCGCGCACCTCCTCCACGCGTCCGGTGGCGTTGCGGATCACCCAGTGCCGCGAGATCAGCTGGCAGGTCTCTCCGCCTTCGTTCGCGATGCGGATCGTGTAGAGGAAGAACCACTGATTGGCGGCGGGATTCGAGTGGTCCGGCGAGTAGCGCGCCTGCACCTCGACGCGCAGGCCGTGGGTGACGGCTTCGGAGCGCGTCACCAGACTGCTCACGCGGCCTCCGCGTCGAGCCCCGCGAGCTCCGCCGACAGCATCCACAGCCGCCGCGCGGCGTCGGGGTCGCGCGCGGCGCGCGAGCAGCGCGCCTCTCGCATCTTCGCGAAATAGCGCCCCGAGAGCTCGGCGACGTCCGGGGACGACGCCAGGTGGATCGAGGTCCGCGCGCCCTCGGCGGGGCTCAGCATGAAGGGCCGCAGCAGCGACGCGGCGATCCGGGTGGCCGAGCCATTGTTGGCGCCGAGCCGCGTCGAGACCGCGCCCGGGTGTACGCAGTTGGCGGTGACGCCGCTGCCCTCGAGCCGGCGCGCGAGCTCCTGCGTGAAGAGGATGTTCAGCAGCTTCGAGGTGCCGTAGACGCGCATCGCCGCGACGACCGGCAGTCCGCGGTAGCGCCGCTCCGACTGCAGGTCGTCCCAGTCGATGCGGCCGAAGCGATGGGCGTCGGACGCGACGTTGACGATGCGCGCCGGCGCGTTCGCTTTCAGCAGGTCGAGCAGGTGGTGGGTCAGCGCGAAATACGCGAGGTGATTCACCGCGAAGGTGGCCTCGAAGCCGTCCTCGGTCTGCCGGCGCGTGAGGTTCATGACGCCGGCGTTGTTCACGAGCACGTGGAGCGCGGGGCAGCGCGCGCGCACCTCGTCGGCGAGGCGACGCACCTCCTTCAGCGACGCGAGGTCTGCGCGCAGGAGCTCGACGCGGTGGTGGCCGCTGCGGCGCGCGATCTCGGCGCGCGCGGCTTCGCCGCGCATCGGGTCGCGCCCGACGATCAGCACGCGCGCGCCCTCGCGCGCGAGGCCGACGGCGGTCTCGAGGCCGATGCCGGACGTCGCTCCGGTGACGAGACAGGTGCGGTCCTCGAGGCTCCAGTCGCCGCGCATCCGGACTCTCCTCGCCCATTCTACGGCTGCGTCTCCGCGCGCCGCTACGCTGCGCCGCGTGCAGGACGGCGCGCGCTTCGTCTTCGGCTACGGCTCGCTGCTCTGGCGCCCCGATTTCCCGCACGAGGAGCGCCTCGTCGCGTGTCTGCGCGGCGCGAGCCGGCGCTTCTGGCAGGGATCTCCCGATCATCGGGGACGCCCCGATTCGCCGGGGCGCGTCGTCACGCTGATCGAGGAGCAGGGCGCGACGTGCTGGGGCGCCGCGTACCGCGTCGACCCCGCGCGCTGGGACGAGATCGCCGCCGCGCTCGACGTGCGCGAGAGCGGGGGCTTCGAGCGCGTCGAGGTGGAGCTCGAGCTCGACGCGGAGTCGCGGTCGCGCGTGCAGGCGCTCGTGTACGTGGCGCCTGCCGGAAACCCGAACTTCCTCGGGCCCGCGAGCCTCGAGGCGATCAGCGCGCAGGTGCGCGGCGCGCGCGGGCGCAGCGGCACGAACGTCGACTACGTGCTGCGTCTGGCGGACTCGCTGCGCGCGCTCGGCAAGGCCGACGAGCACGTCTTCCGGCTGGCGGAGCGCGTCGTGAGCGCGACCGCGTCGTTCTGAACTTCGCTCGCCATTCCGTGCGATCTACGCTCGGCTACGCCTCGCTGCGCACCGGACGGCTTGCAGCTCGCTGCGCGCCTGGCCTTCGGCCTGGCTTGCTAGGCGAAGGCCGGCATCACCTTCTCGGCGAACAGGCGCGCGGGCACGCGCGTGTCGCGACCGAAGAACTCGATCACGAAGAGGCTGACGCCGAGCTTGCGGTGGCGCTCGATGCGTTCGATCACGCCCGCCGGATCGCCCCAGATGCCGTGCTCGGCGAGCGCCGCGCCCATGTGACCGCCGTAGACCTTGCCCGCCTTCTCGAGCGCCGCACGGGCCGCCGCTTCGTCCTCCGCCACCACGACGACGCATTGCTGCGACAGCGTGATCTCGTCGACGTCGCGGCGCAGCTCGTCGCAGCGGCGGCGCAGCGCCTCGACCTTCTGCGCGAGCTGCCCCTGGAAGACCGCCATGTTGTTCCAGATGTCGGCGTGGCGGGCGGCGATGCCCATCAGCACGCGCTCGCCGCCTCCGCCGACGAGGATCTCCGGCGCGCGCAACGGCTTCGGCTCGCAGATCGCGTCCTTCACGCGGAAGTGACGGCCCTCGAAGGAGAAGCGCTCCTGCGTCCACAGCCCCTTCAGGACCTGGATCGATTCCTCGAGCGCCCGCAGCCGCTCACGCGTGGAGGGGAAGGGCGAGCCCGTGCCCTCGAACTCGGCCTGGAACCAGCCGGCGCCGAGCCCCGCGATCACGCGGCCGCCGCCGGCCACGTGATCGATGGTCGCGATCTGCTTCGCCAGGATCGCTGGATTCCGGAAGAAGGGCGGGGTCACCAAGGTGCCGAGCTTCGCCTGCTTCGTGATCGCGGCGACCGCGGCCAGCTCGCTCCAGGCCTCGAAGATCGGCAGGTTCGGCGCGGGCACGCCGTAGACGTGGTCGCACACCCAGAGCGAGTCGTAGCCGAGCGAGTCGACCTCGACCGCCGTGTCGCGCGCCTCCTGCCAGCTGCGCTTGATCTGCGGCAGGGTCACTCCGAAGCGGACCTTCTTCGCCATGGCGTCCTCCGCCGCGCAGTCTATTCCACGCCCGACGGCGGGCGCGACGGCGTGGCCCCGGTACCCTGCGCGCCATGCCCGAGGCTCGCGACTTCGCGCTGCTCGAAGGCCGCACCGCGGTCGTGACCGGCGCCGCGCGCGGCATCGGGCGCGCGATCGCGCTGCGCTTCGCGCGCTCGGGCTGCGACCTCGCGCTCTGCGACCGCGACGCCGACGGGCTCGCCGACACCGCGCGCGGCGTCGAGGCCGCCGGCCGCCGCGCGCTGCGCGCCGTGCTCGACGTGCGCGAGGAGACGGCCGTGGCCGCCTTCCTCGAGTCTGTCGCTGCGGAGTTCCCGCGACTCGACGTGCTCGTCAACAATGCCGGCGGCGGCTTCCAGGCGCCGTTCGCCGAGATCACGCCGAAGGGACGGGACGCGCTCGTGCGCGAGAACTTCACACAGGTCGCCGACTTCGTGCGCCGCGCGCTGCCGCTTCTCGGTGACGGCGGCGCGATCGTCAACGTGACCTCGATCGAGGCCCACCGCGCGGCGCCGGGCTACGCGATCTACGCCGCGATGAAGGCGGCGGTCGCGAATCTCACACAGACGCTCGCGCTCGAGCTCGGCGGGCGCGGCATCCGAGTGAACTGCATCGCGCCCGACGTGATCCCGACTCCGGGCACCGGCTCGGAATTCCCGCCGACGCCGCTCGCGCGGCGCGGACACCCGGACGACGTCGCGAACGCGGCGCTCTTCCTGGCGTCGCCGCTCTCCGGGTTCGTCACGGGCACGACGCTCTTCGTCGACGGCGGCAACCGCGCAGCGGCCGGCTGGCGCCGGCGAGACGACGGGTCCTGGGGGACCTGATGCTGCCGGTGTCGATCGATTCGATCGACGACCCGCGCGTCGCCGCCTACCGCAACGTGCGCGACGCCGATCTGCGTCAGGGGAGGAGCTTCGTCGCCGAGGGACGCCTCAACGTGCGCCGCCTGCTCGCGACGCCGCGCTTCCGCACGCGCTCGGTCTTCGTGACGCCGGCCGGCTTCGCGGGAATCCGCGAGGCGATCGCGACGCGCGCCGACATGCCCGTCTACCTGGCGAGCCAGCAGCTGATGAACGGCGTCGTCGGCTACGCGATGCACCGCGGCTGCCTGGCGGAGGGCGTGCGCGGCGAGGAGCCGGGCTTCGCCTCGTTGCTCGACGCGGAGGGGCGCCCGCCGCGCCTGTGCGTCGCGCTGGAAGATGTGACGAATCCGGAGAACGTGGGCGCGATCTTTCGCAACGCGCTCGCCTTCGGCGCGGGCGGCCTGCTGCTGACGCCGCGCTGCGTAGACCCGCTCTATCGCCGCTCGATCCGCGTCTCGATGGGCGCGTCGCTGCGCGTGCCCTTCGCGCGCACCGCCGAGTGGCCGGGTGAGCTGCGCCGCCTGCGCGAGGCCGGTGTCTTCGCGATCGCGCTGTCGACGCGCGCCGCGCTGCCGCTCTCTGCGCTGCGCCTCCCTCGGGACGCGACCGGCGCGGTGCTGGTGGTCGGCAGCGAGGGCAGCGGGCTCTCGGCGGCGGCGCGCGCGGAGTCCGACGCCTGCGTGGCGATCCCGATGGCTCCTGGGATCGACTCGCTCAACGCCGGGACCGCGACGGGCATCGCCCTGCACGCGCTCGCGGCGCCGCTCGCGACCTGCGGCACATGAGCGGCGTGGTCGTGGTGAAGACCGGCAGCACGCTGCCGGGCATCCGCGCGCGGCGCGGCGACTACGAGAGCTGGATCGCGCGCGGCATGGGGCTCGCGCCGGACCAGATCCACGTCGTCGACGTGCGAGAGGGAGCGGCGTTGCCGGATCCGGACGCGCCAGGAGGCGTCGTCGTGACGGGCTCGTCCGCGATGGTGTCGGCGCGCGCGCCCTGGAGCGAGCGCACGGCCGCCTGGCTCGCCGATGCGGTGCGCGCCGGTACGCCGGTGCTCGGCATCTGCTACGGGCACCAGCTCCTCGCGCACGCGCTCGGAGGCGTGGTCGGCCGCAATCCGCGCGGTCGCGAGATCGGCACGGTGCGCGTCCGACTCGCGCCGGAGGCGCGGCGCGACGCGCTGCTCGGCGGTCTGCCGGAAGCGACGCATGCGCACACCACGCACGTCGAATCCGTGCTGGAGCTTCCGCCGGCCGGGACGCGCCTCGCCGAAAGCGACGCCGATCCGAATCAGGCCTTCGCGGTCGGGTCGCGCGCCTGGGGTGTGCAGTTCCACCCCGAGTTCGACGCCGACGTGATGCGCGGCTACCTCGAGAGCCGCCGCGACGTGCTGCGCGACGAGGGCCTCGACGCCGACCGCCTGCTCGCGCTCGTGCGCGAGACGCCGGAGGCCGGCTCGCTGCTGAGCCGCTTCGCCGCGTTGCTCGGCGCCTGATCCGTGACGGCGCGCGGGCGCATGCTGGCGGCGCGCGCGGCGGCGGTGCTCTGCGCCTTCGCGCTCTACGCCGCGGCGCGCGTCTGGCTCGCCAACGCATTTCCGTGGCATCGTGCCTTCGACGACGACTTCTTCCTGCCGGAGACCTTTCGCTGGATCGGCGGCAAGGGCTACCTCGGCGAGAAGGCGACCTTCGCGCGCGTCCCGGTCTGGCACTGGCTGCTCGGCGCGCACTTCGAGCTCTTCCGGCGCTACGGGCTCGTGGTGCTGCAGGCCTGGATCGTGCTCGGCGCGATCGCGGTCTACGCCGCCTGGGTCGACGCGGGGCGAGGCCGCGCGCGCTGGCTGCCGCTCCTCGTCTTCGTGCTCTCGCCGCAGATCCTGCTCTACTCGCGCCAGGGCGTGAACGAGCTGTGGATCGGACTCCTCACGCTCTGCGTGATGCTCCTCGGCGAGCGGCGCGGCACCGCCGCAGCGTTGCCGATGGGCGCCCTCGTGGGGCTCGCGCTCTGCACCAAGCCGGCGGCCGGCCTGCTCGCGATCGCGGCGGCAGGCTATGCGCTGCGAGGCGCGCAGCGCCCCGCGATCGCGCTGGCGCGAGTCGCGCTCGGCGGCGCGCTCGTCGCGCTGCCGATCCTCGCCTGGACCGCCTGGGAGCGCGGGACCTGGCTCCTCGACAACACGACCGCCTTCAACCTGAGCGGCATGTCGGTCAAGGAGTGGCGTGCGCTGCCGGACGCGGCGACCCGAGAGGCAGCCGGGCTCGCGCGCTTCCACGAGGCCTTCGCCGCGGATCCCGCCGGCTATCTCGCCGCGGCGGCTGCGCGCGCGGTCGACTGGCTGGCGCGCCCATCGAGCCTCGACCTCCGCCACTTCTACCCCGACTACCCGAGCGCGTGGATCGGCGCCGGCGACGTCCTGGCCTTCGCCGGGCTCGCGGCGCTCGCCGTCGTGGGCACGCGGCGGCGTGACGCATTCCTGTGGAGCATGGCCGCGGCCTGGACGCTGGCCTGCGCCTTCCCGGTCTTCACGCCGCGCTCGCCGAAGATCGTGCTGCTCTTTCCGATCCTGCTGCTGGCGGAGCGCGGCGTCGTGCGGCTGGTGGCGTGGCGGGAGCGCGCGTCGGCGCTGCCGGCGGCGGTGCCTGATAGGATGACCGTGCGCGAGGAGCGCGAGGAGGAGTCCACGTGAGCACGATCTATCACGACGACGACGCCGATCCGGGCGCGCTCTCGGGCCAGACGATCGCGGTCGTCGGCTACGGCAACCAGGGACGCTCGCAGGCGCTGAACCTGCGCGACTCCGGGTACGACGTCGTGATCGGCAATCTGCGCGACGCCTATCACGCGCAGGCGCGCGGCGATGGCTTCGACGTGCTCCCGATCGAGGAGGCCTCCGCGCGCGCGCGCGTCGTGATGCTGCTCGTGCCCGACGAGGTGATGCCCGAGGTCTACGCGGAGCGCGTCGCGCCGGGGCTGCGCGCGGGCGACCTCGTCTGCTTCGCGTCGGGCTACAACGTCGGCTTCGGACTCATCGACCCCGCGCCCGGCCTCGACGTCGTGCTGGTCGCGCCGCGCATGATCGGGGTCGGCGTGCGCGACGCCTTCGTCGCGGGTCGCGGCTTCCCGAGCTTCGTCGGTGTCCACCGCGACGCGACCGGCACCGCGAAGGCGCGCATGCTGGCGCTGTGTCGGGGCATCGGCGCCACCCGCGGCGGCTGCATCGAGATGTCGATGCACGACGAGGCCACCCTCGATCTCTTCACCGAGCAGGGCTTCGGCCCGGCCTTCGGCCGCGTCCTCCTGACCGCGGTCGACCTGCTGGTCGAGGCGGGCTACCCGCCAGAGGCGGTGCTCGTCGAGCTCTACCTCTCGGGCGAGCTCGCCTACTCGCTCGAGAAGATGCGCGAGGTGGGCATGCTGCGGCAGATGGACTTCCACTCGCACACGAGTCAATACGGGAGCGTCACGCGCGGCGCGCGCTTCCTCGCGCTCGGCGGCGCGCTGCGCGAGAAGATGGCCGAGGTGCTCGACGAGATCCGCTCCGGCCGCTTCGCCGACGAGTGGTCCGGCCAGCGCGAGAAGGCCGACGAGCTCTTCGCCAGGATCCGCGCGGCGCGCGACGCGATGCCGTTTGCCGAGTGGGAGCGCCGCGCGCGCGCCGGCTTCCGCATGGGCGACGGGCAATAGTTCACCCGGTGGTCACGACCGCAGCGCCCCAGCACCTGCTGCTCTTCGACGGCGTCTGCGTGTTCTGCAACGGAGCGGTGCGCTGGCTGATGGCGCGCGATCCGCAGGCACAGATGCGCTTCGCGCCGCTCCAGGGCGAGACCGCGGCCGCGCTGCGCGCGCGTCACCCCGAGATTCCGCAGGCGCTCGAGACGCTCGTCTACGTCGAGAGCGACGCCGCGGGCGAGCGGGTGTACCTGCGCTCGGCGGGACTCTTCCGCGTGCTCGCGCGGCTCGACTCTCCATGGCGTCACGCGGCGAAGCTGCGCTGGCTGCCGCGACGCCTGTGCGACGCGCTCTATCTCGCGTTCGCGCGGCGCCGCTACCGGCTCTTCGGCGAGGCCCTGGCGTGCCCCCTCCCGACGCCGCAGGAGTCGCAGCGCTTCCTGCCATAGCCGGGCCTTTGCGATCTCCGCTCGGCTTCGCCCGTCTTCGCAGAGGCACGCCTTCGCTCGCCTTCGGCTCGCTGCGCGCGCCTTCGGCGCTTGCGCGCGCCGGACGGCTTCGCCTCGCTGCGCGGCGGCCGACTGGGGTCGGCCGCCTTGCGTCAGTGCAACGGGCCCGCCGACGCGAGCTCCTCGCGCCACTGGCGCGCTGCGGTGGCGGTCGCCTCCTCGAGGCTCTCGCCGAGCGCGACGATCAGGCGTGCGGCGCGCGAGTCGGCGCGCGGTGTCCGCACGACCGCGACCCATGCGGCGCGCGCGCCGCGCGGCGTGCGGAAGAGCTCTCCGTCGACGCGGCGCAGCCAGTCCATCGCCTCGTCCGCCGTCATCCCCTGCTCGCCCTTGCGACTCGCGCTCATCCTCGTCCGACTCCGTTCCGCATCACCAGCCCCGCCCGATTTCGGGCGGCGATTCTACACCCGGGGCCACGCGCATTGCGGCGAGAAGTCGCGAGCCGCGGCCTACCCGCAACCCGGCGTGCAAGGCGGCTTCGGCGCGCCGGATTCGACGCGCGCGATATGCTGCGGGCCGACCGGCCCGACCCGGCGGGCGCGAACGCGCCGCGCCGATCCGGTGTCGGGATCAGCTCTGGAGGAAATCCATGCGCGTCGCAATGGCCCTCTCGTCGCTCGCCCTCGTCGGTCTTCTCGCCGGCGCGGGGCCGGCGCGGGCCGAGGAGGAGAAGTCCTGCCGGCAGCAGATCGAGGATCTGTGCCCGAACACCTCTCCCAACACACCAGAGCGACGCTCCTGCGTGCAGAATGGCATGGAGAAGCTGTCGGCTCCGTGCCAGCAGCAGCTCGGTCACATCCGCGCAATGGGCATGCCGCCTTCCGCGCGGACGCCGGACGCACCCGGTGCCGCCGCCCCCGCCGCGGGTGGTCTCCAGGATCTGGTGAAGGCCTGCTCGAAGGATCACCCGCGCATGGTGGAGCTGTGTCAGAGCGGGAAGAAGCCCGGCGAGAATCCGCTGCCGTGCCTCACCCAGCACATCGGCGAGTTCTCGGAGTCGTGCCAGGCGTGGATCCGCGGGGCGGACGCGGCGAGCGCCAAGGGCGCGCCTCCGAAGCCGGGCAATTCAGCGACTCCGCCCCCTGCGCCCGCGAAGCCGCCGGGCGCGCCGAGGTAGCGCGATCCGCCGGCGCGGCGATCAGGCCGCGCGCGACCCCGAGCACGCGGCGCCCGCGCGCGCGGCGATCAAGGTGCGCACGCGCTGCGCCAGCGCCTCTGCGGTCTCGCCGGCGAAGCTCTCGTAGGGCAGCTCCTCCAGCACGTCGATCGAGATCGGATGGCGACCCTGCAGCACGAAGCCGCGCTTCGGCAGGGCGTCGGCGGTGCCGCGGATCGCGATCGGCAGGATCGGCCGCCGGCACTCGAGCGCGAGCTCGAACGCGCCCGTCTTGAACGAGCGCATGCGGCCGTCGGGCGACCGCGTGCCCTCCGGAAACATCATGATCGAGTTGCCCTGCGACAGCGTCTCGCGACACGCCTTCATCATCTGCACGACGCTCGCGCGATCGCCGCGCCGCAGCTTCACGTAGCGATTGAGGCTCATGTTCCAGCCGATGAAGGGCACGCGGAAGTTCTCGATCTTCGACACCCACTTGAAGTGCGAGAACAGCCGGAAGAGCACGAGGATGTCGAGCAGCGAGAGATGGTTCGCGACCATCACGTAGGTCTCGCCGGCGCGGATGCGCTCGCGGCCCTCGATCCGGACCGGCCACGCCGGGTTGAGCCAGCTGTAGAGCGAGGCCCAGAAGCAGGTGAACTGATGGAGCCAGCGCCGCTGCGGATCGAAGGGCGCCGTGACGGCGTAGACGAGCAGCGCGATCGGAAAGAGCGCGATCGAGCTCGTGGCGAGGAAGAGCCAGAAGAGCGACGACCAGAAGATCTGCACGAACGGAATATCCCTCGCCGCTCCGGAACGGGAAAGGCCGCCGCGCGCGGTCGCCCTGCGACGCGATGATATGCTGCGCCGCCCGCTGGAGACCCGATGAGCCGCCCCCTGCTCGCGCTGGTCCATCTGCTGTTCCTCGTCTCCGGCGCCACCGCGCTCGTCTACCAGGTCACCTGGCTGCGGAACCTCTCGCTCGTCTTCGGCGCGAGCTTCGAGGCCACGAGCATCGTGCTCGCGGCGTTCATGGCCGGGCTCTCCGCGGGAGGCTTCGCCTTCGGACGCCGGGCCGATCGCGCCGATCGCGCGCTCGCGCTCTACGGGCTGCTGGAGCTCGGCGTTGCGGCTTTCGCGCTCGCCGTGCCCTCCCTGCTGCGCGCGCTCGACGCGGTCTACGCGGGCGCCGCGGTGGCGCAGGGCGGCGTGACGCCGCTCCTGAATCTCCTGCGGGTCGCGCTGGCGCTCGCGATCCTGTTCGTGCCGACCTCGCTGATGGGCGGCACCTTGCCGGTGCTGACGCGCGGGCTCGTGCGCGCGCAACGCGACTTCGGGCCGCGCCTCTCGTGGCTCTACGGCGTGAACACGCTCGGCGCGGTGATCGGCGCGGTGAGTGCGGGCTTCGTGCTGATCCCGGCGCTCGGCGTCTGGCGCACGCAGCTCGTGGCGGTGGCGGCCAACGTGACGATCGCGCTCACCGCGCTCGTGGCCGGTCGCGCGCTGCGGCCGGACGCGGAGGCCGCGACCCTGGGCGAGGCCGCTGCGCCGTCGGCGCTCGAGACGCGCGAGCGTTGCGCGCTGCAGCTGGCCTGGTGGGGCACCGCGGTCGCGGGACTCTGCGCGCTCGCGCTCGAGGTCATGTGGACGCGTGCGATCTCGCTCTCCGTCGGCGCCACCACCTACAGCTTCACGGTGATGCTGGCGGCGTTCCTCAGCGGCATCTGGCTCGGGAGCTGGCTCCACGCGGCGTTGCCGCTGCGACGGCTCGGCCCGGCGCTCCAGCTCGGTGTCGTGCTGTGCGCGATCGGCGTCGCGTCCGCGCTGACCTCCTTCTGGATCCCGCGCCTGCCGGAGCTCGCGCTGCGCCTGAACCATGAGCTCTACGGCGTCGCGCCGCGGATCCGCTCCGGCACCGCGCTGCTGCTCGGCTTCCTCGTCATGCTGCCGGCCTGCGTGTTCATGGGCATCGCGTTCCCGCTGGCGGGCGAGGCGCGCGCGCGGGTCGCGCGCGGCTTCGGGCGCTCGGCCGGCGACACGCTAGGCCTGAACACGCTCGGCTCGATCGCGGGCTCGCTGGCTGCAGGCTTCGTGCTGATCCCCTGGCTCGGGCTCCAGCGCGGCATGCTGACGATGGCCTCGCTCTACTTCGCGTACGGCTGCCTGCTGCTGGCGGCGTCTGCGGCCGCGAGCGCGCTCGCGCCGGCGCGCCACACCGCGGTCGCAATCGCGGCCGGCGCGGCGGCCTGCGTCGGACTGCTCGCGCCGCGCCTCGTCGCGCCCTGGAGCACGAACGTGCTCGGCGCCTTCCAGAACGACCAGGTCGCGTTCTTCCAGAACGACGCGGGCCAGTCCGATCTCGCCGCCCGCATGGCCGGCTGGAGCGTCCTCTACTTCCGCGCCGGGCGAGCCTCCACGGTGTCGGTGGTCGATCAGGGCTGGAACCGCACCCTGATCGTGAACGGAAAGGCCGAGGCATCCGACGATCCGATCGACGGCTACGTGCAGATCATGCTCGGACACGTCCCGGTGCTGATGCACCCGGATCCGAAGAGCGTCTTCGTGCTCGGCATGGGGACCGGCATCACGCTCGGCGCGGTCACCGGGCACCCGGGACTCGAGCGCGTCGTGCTCGGCGAGATCGAGCCCGCAGTGCTCGGCGCGCGGCCGTTCTTCCAGGCGGTGAACGGCGACCCTCTCGGCGACCCCCGCCTCCAGGTCGCGATCCAGGACGGCCGAAACTTCCTGAAGACGACGCGCGAGCGCTTCGACGTCATCACGGCCGACCCGATCCACCCCTGGACCAGCGGCTCCGTCTATCTCTACACGCGCGAGTACTACGAGATCGCGCGCGCGCACCTCACGGAGCACGGCGTGATGTGCCAGTGGCTGCCGCTGACCGGTCTCTCCGGCGAGGACGTGCGCTCGGTGGCGGCCACCTTCGCCGAGATCTTCCCCCACACTTCGCTGTGGCAGAGCTCGCACGACGTGCTGCTGATCGGCAGCGTCGACCCCCGGCCGCTGGAGCTCGCGTCGCTGCGCGAGCGGCTCCAGGCGCCGAAGGTGCGCGCGCAGCTCGCCGCGCAGGGGCTCGACGACCCGATCGCGTTCCTGGCCGACGAGGGCATGGACGACGCGATGCTGCGCGAGTACGTCGAGGGCGCCGAGATCAACAGCGACGATAACGTGCGCCTCGAGTTCTCGAGCCCGCTCTCGATCGGCGACCCGGATCTGCGCGGCATCACGCTGCGCGTGAACCGCGGGCGCAGCGCGCTGGCCGCCTCGGGCGCCGCGCCGGTCGTGGGGCTCGACGCCGAGGACCGCGCGCGGCTCGCCGCCGCGCGCCACGCGAAGAACCAGCTCGTGCTCGCGCAGGTGATGCCGAGGGGATCGCGCGAGCGCCTCGAGCAGGTCGTGAAGGAGGATCCCGCCTACCGGCCGGCGCGCATCCAGCTCGCGCGCTGGCTCGCGCAGCAGGGCGCGGAGGCGCTGGCGGCCGGTCGCGTGGAGCCTGCGCAGCGACTGGCGCAGCAGGCGCTCGCGCTCGCGGAGGAGGAGCCGTCGGCGCACCTGCTGCTCGGCTCGGTGCTCGCGCGCCAGGGCCGCTTCGGCGAAGCCGTCCTGCCGATCGAGCGCGCGCTCGCGCGAGGCCCCGAGCGCTGGATGGCGGAGTATCAGCTCGCGATGGCGCTGCGCGGCGCGGGCCGCGAGGAGGAGGCGGCCCGGGCGCTCGAGCGCGCGGCCGCGCTGAACCCGGCGCACCGCGAGCTCGCGATGCAGCTCGCCGACCTGCGCGCAGGCGCCGCCCGGACCGCGGCCGGCGATCGCGCTCAGTGAGCGTCGAGATAGCCCAGCGCCTCCAGCTCACGCCGCACCGCGGGCGATAGATCCGGCGCGTCGACGCGGACCTGCGACGGCATCTGGGCCGCGAGGCGCGCGCGCAGCCGCGCCGCGACTTCCGGATGTTCCGTCACGAGGTTGTGGCGCTCGCTCGGGTCGCGCTCGAGGTCGTAGAGCTCCTCGGCCGCGATCGGATAGTCCCGCTTCTCGCCTGCCGTCTGGTCCGCGAAGCGCGGGAACTCGATGTAGTGCCAGTGGTGCGTTCGAATCGAGTACACCTGACGCGGCTCGAGCTGCGCGAACGCGACGTCCGGCGGCGGTAGCACCTCGCCCGGCCGCAGCAGCGGCTGTCCCGCGAAGGTCTGCGGCGCGTGGATGCCGAGCAGGGCGAGCGCCGTGGGCGCGACGTCCATCAACGACACCACCTCCTCCACGCTGCGCCCCGCCGACACGCCGGGGCCGCTGAACACGAGCGGCACGCGCAGAACGCTGCTGTAGACGGACATCTGGTGCCCGATGAAGAAGTTGCGGTCGTAGAGCTCCTCGCCGTGATCCGCCGTCAGCACGACGAGCGTCCGCTGCGCGGCGCCCGAGCGCTCGAGCGCCGCGAGGACCTCGCCGACGTGTGCATCCACCTGCGCGATCTCGCCGTCGTAGCGCGAGACGATCCGCGCCAGCTCGGCCTCGGACAGCACGCGCCGCTCCGTCTGGATGCGCCGCAGGGTCGAGAGCCCGGTGTCGACGTCGCCCGCGTCGCCGTCGCGAAACGCCGCGAGGTAGCGACCCGACGGCGCGTAGGGGGCGTGCGGGCCGATCCAGTGCAGCCACACGAAGAAGGGCTCGCGGCGAGGCCCCGCGAGCCAGGCGACCGCAGCGGCCGTCGCCGCGTCGTCTGCGCCGTCCTGCGCGTAGAAGTCGAGGTGTTCGAATCCCGGGTGCGGCGAGCTCACCATGTTCGTCAGGAAGGCAGCGGTCTCGTAGCCGCAGCCGCGCAGGGCCTCGGCCAGCGTCGGGATGCGCGCGTCGAAGGCGAAGCCGTTCTCGAGCACGCCGTGCACCGCCGGCAGCGTCGATGTCATCAGCGAGACGAGCGACGGCCAGGTCTCGCCGCGCGTCGCAGTCGCCTGCGCGAAGCGCAGGCCCGACGCGGCGAGCGCGTCGATGTGCGGAGAAGTCGGGCGCGCGTAGCCGTAGCTCGACACGTGATCGGCGCGCAGCGTATCGATGGTGAGCAGCAGGAGGTTCCGCGCATCGGAGCCGCCGCATCCGGGCGGCGCGTCGGCTCCGCCGCAGGCTGTGACCCACTGTGCGCAGAGCGCAACGACGCATGCGCGCGCCAGTTCGCCCCGCGAAGCTCGCCGCCGCGCGCTCCTCATGCGCGGCGAACGGAGCAGGCCGCGACGAACGAGCGGAAGAGCGGATCGCGCTGTCCGCTCTCGAGATCTTCCGGATGCCACTGCACGCCGATCGCGAAGCCCTCTGCGAGCTCGATCGCCTCGATGACACCATCGGGCGAGGTCGCTGCAACGCGCGCGCGGCCCGCGTCTGCGACGGCCTGATGGTGGCGGCTGTTCACGGGTCCCGTGGCCGAGCCGAGCGCGCGCGCGAGCGACGATCCGGACTCGACGCGGAGCGCGTGGCGTCCCTCGCCGAGGCGATGCGGCGCCGCGGTCGGGAGATCGGTCGGCAGATCGTAGTGGAGGCGTCCGCCACAGTGGAGCGCGAGGAGCTGCATCCCGTAGCAGATGCCGAGCACAGGCAGCTCTCTCGCGAGCGAGGCCGCGAGCAGGTCTTCATCGAAGGCGCGCTGGCGAGGTGCGACCGGGTCGAAGACGACTTCGGGCGGGTAGGGTCGGTCGGGCAGGAAGTCGCCGCCGCCCGGCAGGAGCAGACCATCGAGGCGCGCCGCGAGCGCCTTCGGGTCCGACTGCGGCGGGAGGATCACCGCCGCGGCGCCCGCAGCTTCGAGCGCCGCCACGGGGGCGAGCCCGAGCCGCACGTCCCCTGCATTGTCGCGACCCTGCTCGCGCCACCGCGGAGGAATGCCGATGAGCGGCCGCATCGGCGCGAGTATACCTTCGTGCGCCGCGCGGCCCGGCGCCGCAGAGCGGAGGCGATGGCGAAGGTCCTGATCGCTGGCTGCGGCTATGTGGGCAGCGCGCTCGGCGCCGCGCTCGTCGCGGACGGCGACGTCGTGTGGGGACTTCGTCGCCGTGTGGTGTCGCTGCCCGCCGGCGTCCAGCCGATCGAGGCCGACCTCGCCGTCGCGAAGACGCTGCGCGACCTGCCCGCCGGCCTCGAGTTCGTGATCTACGCGGCGTCGCCCGGCGGCCCGGACGACGCGCTCTATCGCACCGCCTACGTGGAGGGGCTCGGGCGCCTGCTCGAGGCGCTCGATGCGCAGCGCCAGAGCCCGAAGCGCATCTTCCTCTTGTCGAGCACGTCGGTCTACGGACAGGACCGCGGCGAGTGGGTCGACGAGACCTCGGAGACCGCGCCGCGCGACTTCCGCGGGCGCCGCATCCTCGAGGCCGAGAGGCTCCTCACCGGGTCGCGCAAGCCGGCCACGATCGTGCGCCTCGGCGGAATCTACGGCCCGCAGCGCACCGGCATGATCGAGAAGGTGCGGAGCGGCCGCGCGGTCGTTGCGAAGGGTCCGCCGCGCTACACCAATCGCATCCACCGCGACGATTGCGCGGGCGCACTGCGCCATCTGATGCGCATCGCGGCGCCCGAGTCGCTCTACCTCGGCGTCGACTGCGAGCCGGTGGACGATGGTGCGGTGCTGCGCTGGCTCGCGGGCGCGATCGGCGCGACCGAGCCGCGGGTCGAAGCCGCGAGCGAGCCTTCGCGCGGGAACAAGCGCTGCCGCAACGACCGGCTGCTCGCGAGCGGCTACTCCTTCCGCTACCCGACCTTCCGCGAGGGCTACGCCGCGCTGCTCGCGAAGCTGCGGTAGAGCGATGCCGCGCCCCCCGGACTTCGCTGCCGCGACGCGTGCCATGCCGGGCGCGGTCTTCTCGCCGATCGCGCACCGGCTGCGCGTGCCGGGCGGCGTGTGTCCGCTGCACGTCGGCGACACCTGGCTCGAGCCCTTCGAGGGCGGTCGCATGCAGGACCTGCGCGAGCTCGAGCACCCGGGGCTGCACCGCTACTGCGAGACCCGCGGCATTCCGGCGCTCGTCGACGCGATCGTGGAGAAGGTGCGCGCGCGAAACCGCATCCCGTGCGAGCGGGAATCGATCGTCGTGACCGCGGGCGCGACCGGCGGCCTCGGCGCGGCGCTCGGCGCGATCGCGAGTCCCGGCGACGAGGTGCTGATCCTCGCGCCCTTCTGGCCGCTGATCCGCGGCATCACGGGCGCCTTCCGCGCGACGCCGGTGGAGGTGCCCTTCTACGACCGCGTCGACAGCCCGGAGTCCGCGGTGGAGGCCGTCGCGGAGCGCGCGGGTCCGCGCTGCGTCGCGCTCTACCTCTCGACGCCCTCGAATCCGACCGGCCGGGTGCTGCCGGCCGCGTGGCTCGAAGCGCTCGCCGAGTGGGCGCGACGCGAGGGTATGTGGCTCCTTTCCGACGAGGTCTACGAGGACTACGTCTACCGCGGCGAGCACGTCTCGATCGGAGCCTTCGCGCCGGACCGCACGATCTCGGTCTTCTCCTTCTCGAAGGCCTACGGGATGGCGGGCAACCGCACGGGCTATCTGGTCGCGCCGGCCGAGGCCGCGACGCAGGCGCTGAAGATCTCCACGCACACCGCCTACCACGCGCCGACGTCGGGCCAGGTCGCGGGCCTGCGCGCGCTGCGGGGCGGCGCGGCCTGGATCGAGAGCGCGCGCGGCGCGTACCGCGAGGTCGGCGAGGCCACCGCGAAGCTCCTCGGTGTCGCGCCGCCGGCCGGCTCGATGTTCCACTTCCTCGACGTCGCCGACCGCCTCGACGAGCGTGGGCTCTGGGGATTCCTCGAGGGGTGCGTCGACGACGGCGTGGCGCTGGCGCCCGGGCCCTCGTGCGGGTCGGAGTACGCGAGCCACGTGCGGCTCTGCTACACGGCCGCGCCGCCCGAGCAGGTGCTCGCCGCGGTGCGCCGACTCGCGACCCGACTGGGCCGCTAGGCAGCGCGCTCCGGAAGCGACTCGAGGTGCCGGATCCACGCCTCCGGCAGCGCATGCGCGCGCGCGCCTTCGACCAGCAGCCGCTTGTACCAGGCGAAGGGCACGGCGTCCTGCGTGAGCCGGTGAGATCGATAGGTCTGCGCGGTCATCGCCTCGCCCCGCCACTCGACCTCGACCGCGATCCGCTCGTAGCCGGGCTCGAAGGCGTCGAGTCGAGGCCACTCGCTCGCATCGAAGCGGTAGAGCGCGCCCCACACGGATTGCGAGGTGTCGTCGCCGAGGTTCGCCTTGCCGGATCCGTCCATGCCGCGCTTGTCGAGCCGCAGGCAGAAGCCCACGAGACGCGCCGCGCCGAGCGGCTCCGCCCCGGCGATCCGCTCTCGCATGCGCGCGGGCGACAGATTCGACCCGTACGCAAAGTAGAGCGCGGACACGGCGAGCACGGTAACGGACGTGGTGGCCGGCGCCTTCGGCGTTACTCTCCCGCGCCGTTGCAACCAGGAGGCCGCTTCGATGAGTAGCTCGCGATCCGCTCTCGTGACGACCGCGATCGCCATCGCCGTGCTCATGGCGGGCGCGGTCCTCGCGCAATCCCAGAAGGAGCCCAGCGTGACGAGCGGAGCCGGCGGCGTGGCCGCGATCGACAAGTTCATCGCCGAGCAGAAGATCGTGAAGCAGGGCGACTGGAAGACGCACCTCCCGCGCCCGCCGAAGGTCAGCTTCGATCCGAAGCAGACCCTCTACTGGAAGCTCTCGACCAACGTCGGCGAGATCAAGATCAAGCTGATGCCCGACGTCGCGCCGATGCATGTGTCGAGCACCGTGTACCTGACGAAGCTCGGCTTCTACGACGGCGTGATCTTCCACCGTGTGATCCCGAAGTTCATGGCGCAGGGCGGAGATCCGACGGGCACCGGCATGGGCGGGCCGGGCTACCAGTACGCCGGGGAGTTCGACCCGAAGGTGAAGCACGACAAGGCCGGGCTGCTCTCCATGGCGAACGCCGGCCCCGGTACCGACGGCAGCCAGTTCTTCCTCACCTTCGTGCCGACGCCGCACCTCGACGGCAAGCACACGATCTTCGGCGAGGTGGTCGAGGGCCAGGGGACGCTGCGCGAGCTCGAGGCGCGCGGCAGCCAGAGCGGTCGCACCAGCGAGAAGCTGGTGATCGAGCGGGCGACGATCGAGGTGGAGTAGCGAACGCCGGCGAGGTCAGGAGACCTCACGCACCGGGTCTCAACCTCTCGACTTCGCTCGCTTGGGCTCGCTGCGCGCCGCCTTCGGCGGCTTGCTATTCATGAATCTGCTCCGCCAGGTACTGCTGCGCGCCGACCTCCTCGATCAAGTGGAGCTGCGCCTCCAGCCACTCCGCCGACCGCTCCTCGCCCTTCAGGATGTGCTCGAGCAGCTCTCGGCTGCCGTGGTCGCCCTTCTCGCCGCAGAGCCGGATCGCGCCGTTCAGTCGCTCGATGGCCTCGGTCTCGAGCGCGAGGTCGAGCTTGTGCTGCTCGATCGCGGTCTCGCCGACACGCACGGGGTTCAGTCGCTGCACGTTCGGCACGCCTTCGAGGTAGAGGATCCGCTCGATCAGCTTGTCGGCGTCCTTCATCTCGTCGATCGACTCTTCGCGCTTCTTTTTCGAGAGCCGCTCGTAGCCCCAGTTCTCGCACATCTTGTGGTGGATGAAGTACTGGTTGATCGCGGTCAGCTCGCCGGTCAACACGTCGTTGAGCATCTCGATCACCTTCGCGTCGCCGCGCATCGCCCCCTCCCGTTCGAGATGCGGCGCAGGCTATCGGCGTCGCCGCGCGCTGGACAGCAAAACGAAATCGAAAACGGTTGTCGGGCGAGACGAGATCTTCACGCTGCCCTGTAGAGCGCCTTTCGAGCCGCCCGGATCGGAGCTTTGGGCTCATGGCGCGCGGAGTGCGCCGCAAGCGCCGAAGGCGCGCGCAGCGAGCCGTCGGGGAGCGGAGCCCGCTTCCTAGCTGGCCGCGGCTGCGATTCCGTCCGACGGGACCGCGATCCCGGCACTCGCCCGCTCCTCGTCGATCAACGCGGCGATCGCGGGGCGGCAGCCGCCGCACATGCGGCCCGCATGGCAGGCGCGAGCGACCTCGCGGCAGGTCGAAGCGCCCTCGCGCACGACCGCTCGAATCGCGCGGTCGCTGACGGCTCGGCAGTGGCAGACGATCACGGCTCTCTCCGGAAGCAGGCACCGATCCTACCAGTTCTGAAAATGATGTTCAAATTCGGACTCGGGGGCTTCTGAATGGGAATGGGGTCCCCACGGGAAAGGAGCCGACGAGCGGGGTGTGACCGCCTTCGTCACGCCCGCCGGCCAGCCTCGCCGCCGTGTCAGAATGCGCCGCGGTCGGGGGGATGATGAGCGGGGTTGCGCAGGGACCGGGAGCCCGCGCGCTCGAGCCGGAGCTGCTGGCGTTCGTCGAGTCGGATCAGGCGCGCGTTCGCGCGGACCTCGCCCGTCTCGCGCGCCCGCTGCGCCTGGTGGTGCCGTCGGGCGCGCTGCGCGCCCACCTCGCCGCGGCGCTGGTCCGGCGCGCGGGGCGACCGCTGCTCGGCGTCCGCGTGCAGACGCTCGCGGCGCTCGCGCGAGAGGCACTCGAGCGCCGCGGCGGGGTTCCGGAGCGCGAGGATCTCTTTCCGATCCTCGTGAGTCGCTGCGCGCGGCGCGAGCCGTCGCTGCGCGCCGCGCTCGACGATCTCGCCAACGGCTACGGCGCCGTGCAGGTCGGTGTCGACGACCTGCTCGACGCAGGCTTCACGCCGGACCATGCGGCGGCGCTCGACGAGGTGCTCGCCGCGCAGGGGCTCGGCCTCGACTCGGCGGAGCGCGCGCTCCTCCGCGTCGCGCGCGAGGTCGCCGCGTCGCTCGGCGGCGCACTCGGCTCGCACCGCTCGCGCCTGTTCGCGGCGGCGCGCGACGCGCTCGAGCGCGATCCCGGCGCGGCGCTGCCGGCGCGCGGCGTCGCGATCTACGGCTTCACCGACGCGACCGGCGTGCAGGTCGATCTGCTCGTGACCCTGATGCGCGAGCTCGGCGCGCGCGTGTGGCTCGAGCTGCCGCCGCGGCCGGGGCTCGAGGAGGATGCGCGCGAGAGCGCCTTCGGAGCGCCCTTCCGCGAGCGCTTGCGCGCGGCGGGGCCGAGCGAGGCGCACGTCGCGGCCGTGACGCCGGCGCGTGTCGAGATCTGGCGAGCGCGCGACCCGTTCGACGAGGCGCGCGCGGTCGCCGGCGCGCTGCGCGCCGCGATCGATGCGGGTGCCGAGCCCGAGCGCATGGCGGTCGTCGCGCGCGATCTCGCCCCGCACGGCCTCGCGTTGCGCCGCTGCCTCACCGCCCTCGGGGTGCCGTTCTCCGGCGCCGGCGAGCCGGGCCCGATATCGCCGGCCGGCCGTCGCCTCGGCGCGCTGCTCGCACTGCTGCGAGAAGGAGGCGACGTCGCAGCCGAGCGCTGGCTCGAGTCGCTCTGGCGCCTGCCCGAACCGACACGGGGTAGCGTCGGCGCGCTCCCGCCGCTCTCGCTCGAAGGGGCCGCGGACCTGCGCCACGCGCTGCACGCGCGGGGCTGCGCCGCGCTGCGCGACGCCGCCGCGCTGACGGCGCGGGGCGCGGTTCGCCTCCCGTTGCCCGAGACGCCACGGGCCGACGCTTCCGGGCGGCTTCGCCTGGCGCGCCGCGCGCTGCCGCCCGATCGGGTCGACGCCGTGCGCCGTGCGGCGGATCCGCTGCTGCGGCGCCTGGACGGCTGGCCGCCGCGCGACACGCTGGAAGGACACGCGCGCCGGCTTCGCGTGCTCGTGCGCGACGACCTCGGCTGGGAGGCCGAGACGCCCGGGATGATCGATCTCGAGGAGCGACTCGCGGGCGCGGACGATGCGATGCTCGAGCGGGCCGAACTCCTCGACTGGCTCGCGCGCGGGCTCGAGGGAGCGCTGCGCGTGCCGATCGGCGGCCGCGGCGGCGGCGTCGCGCTGCTCTCCGTGATGCAGGCGCGCGGCTTGACCTTCGATCGCATCTTCCTGCTCGGCCTGAATCGCGGCGTCTTCCCGCGCGGCATCCGCGAGGATCCGCTCCTGCCGGACGTCGCCCGCCGCCGGCTGCGCGAGGTGCTGCCGGACCTGCCGGTCAAGCGCGACGGCTTCGACGAGGAGCGCTTCCTCTTTGCGCAGACGCTGGCCGCCGCCGAGCACGTCACGCTCTCGTTCTCGCAGTGGGACGCGGAGGGGCGCGTGCTCGCACCCTCGCCGCTCCTCGACGCGCTCTCGCGCATCGCCGATCCGGTCGAGCCGCCTGCGCGGGTCGTGGCGACGCCGCGCGAGCGCGCCTGCGAGGCGGGGCTCGCGCAGCCGCGCGAGCGCTTCGGCGCCGCGCTGGAGGTGGCGCTCGACGCGGCGCGAACGCTCGAGGATGCGAGTGGGGACGTCGCGGCGTGGACGCGCTCGCGTGTCGCGGTGCTCGGCGAGCTCGACCCGCGCGACGGCCGGCGCCGCGCGGCGGGTCCCTACCTCGGATTCGTCGGCCGCGCGCGAGCGCAGGACGCGCGCGCCGGCGCGATCTCGGTGACCGCGCTCGAGTCGCTCGCGCGCTGCGGCTGGCAGGCGTTCCTGCGGCGCCTGCTCGACCTCCGTCCCGTCCCCGACTCCCGAGGCGCGCTGCCCGGCGGCGCCGACCCGCGTCTCCTCGGCAACGTGGTCCATCGCGCGCTCGAAGAGATCGCGAAGACGCGGGGCTCGCACGCCGCGCTGGAGTCGCTGCGCGGCGTCGCGGCCGCGCCGCTCGCCTGGCCGGAGCCGGACGCGCTCGACGCGATGCTGCTGGGAGCGGCCGAACGCGTCGTGCGGGACGAATCGATCGCGCTCGCGAGCTACGCGCAGGGACTCGCGCGCTGCGCGCTCCCGTTCGTGCTGGAGGCCCGGCGCGCGGACTGGGATGGCGGCGCGCCGCGCGTGCTCGGCGTCGAAGTGAAGGGCGCTCTGCTCGTGGCCGCGCCGGATGGCTCGCCGCACGAGATCTCGTTCGAGGCCGATCGCGTCGATCGCCACGGCGACGGCCTTCGCCTCACCGACTACAAGACCGGCAAGCCGCCCGGCGAAGAATCGCCCGCTCTCGCCCGACACGAGCAGAGGCTGCGCGAGCGGATCGCGCAGGGAGTGGCGCTCCAGGCGAGTGTGTATGCCGCCGCCGCCGGCGAAGCGGGGCAGGGCCGCTATCTCTACCTCGGTCCCGACCTGCCAGACGAGGTCCGCGGCCTCGCGGCGCCCCGCGAGCCCGAGCGCTTCGCCGCGGTCGTCGGCACCTTGCTCGCCGCCTGGGACCTCGGCGCCTTCGTGCCGCGCCTGCGCGATCCCGCGAACGATCAGGAGCCCTTCACCTGCCAGCTCTGCGAGGTAAAGGAGGCCTGCCTGCGCGGCGACTCCGGCGTCCGGCTGCGGCTCGGCGAGTGGGCGGCGACCGCACCCGACACCGATGTGGAGCGCGCGGCCCGGGCGCTGTGGCGCCTGCCGGAGGCCGAGGCATGAGCGCGCGCCCCGAAGCGCTGCGCGAGTCGGACGCGCGAGCCCGCGCGCGCGCGCAGCGCGAGTTCCTGCGCCCGCTGGTGATCGAAGCGGGAGCCGGCACCGGGAAGACGGCGACCCTGGTCGCGCGCGTGCTTGCGTGGTCGCTCGGACCCGGCTGGGAGCGCACCGCGCGCGATCTGCGCCAGCTGGCGCGCGACGACCCGGCGCGCGTCGCCGCCCAGGTGCTCGACCGCATCGTCGCGATCACCTTCACCGACGCCGCGGCGGCCGAAATGGCGCGGCGCTTGGACGACGCGCTCGCGCGGCTCGTGTCCGGCGAGTGGCCGGTCGGCGTCGATCCGGAGGCGCTGCCCACGGCACCGCTGCACGCCGAGCGGGCCGCGGCGCTCCGCAGCGCGCTCGACCATCTCCAGGTGCAGACCATCCACGCGTGGTGCCGCCGGCTTCTCGCAGCGCACCCGCTTGCCGCGGGCGTGCACCCGGGCTTCGAGGTCGACGCGAGCGGACGCCTCACGGCCGACGCGCTGCGCCGCGCGCTCGAGGACCGTCTCCGCCTCGCGTATGCGGCGCGCGATCCGCGCGCGCTCGCGCTCGCGGAGCGCGGCATCGGCCCCGCGGAGCTCGAGCAGGCGCTCCTCGCGCTGCGCGAGCGCGGCGTCCGCGCCGACGAGCTCGCGCAGGATCCGGCCACTCCCGAGCGGCTCGAGGCGCTGATCGCGCGACTGCGCGAGGCGCTCGAAGGGCTGCGCGACGCGGGCGGCGGCGCGCTGGCGCGCGCCGACCGCGACAAGGCGGTGGAGGTCGCGCAGGCAGTGACGGCCGCGATCGCGTCGCTGCCGGAGCGGGCGACGCGCGCGAGCGTCGCGGCGTGCGCGGAGGCGCTGTGCGGCCTCTTCGACGACAAGCTCGTCAATCGCGTGGGCAAGTGGCGCAAGGGCGAGTTCTCCGGGCGCGAGCTCGTGGCTTTCGGATCCGGCGCCGACGCCATCGTGGCCGCGGCGGCGCGGCTCGAGCCGCTGCTCGGCCACGCGCGCGCGATCGACCTGCCGCGGCTCGACGCCGTGCGCGAGGTGCTCGGCGGCGCGCTCGCGGACGCCGAGCAGTCGCTCCGACGCAGCGGGACGCTCGGCTTCAGCGAGCTGCTCTCCGGCGCGGCGAGCCTGCTCGCGGAGCGGCCCGACGTGGCGGCCTCGGTGCGCTCGCAGATCGACCAGCTCCTCGTCGACGAGTTCCAGGACACCGATCGGAGACAGTGCGCGATCGTCGAGAGCCTGGCGCTCGCGGGCCCGCCGGCCTCGCGGCCGGGGCTCTTCCTGGTCGGCGATCCGAAGCAGTCGATCTATGGCTGGCGCGAGGCGGACCTCGCCGCCTACGAGGGCTTCGTGCGCCGCGCGCTCGAAGCAGGGGGCGAGCTGCATCGACTGAGCGTGAACCACCGCTCGGTGCAGTCGATCCTGCGCGAGGTCGAGCGCGTGGTGGGACCCGTGATGCAGCCCGAGCCGGGGCTCCAGCCGGGCTTCGAGCCGCTGGTGCCGCGGCCCGGCGCGGAAGAGGGCGAGGCGATCGAGTACTGGCTGCCGGCGACGCGGGACCCCGACACCGGCGCGCTCGCGACGACCTCCGCCGCCGACGCCAACGCGCGCGAGGCGCAGGCGCTCGCGCGTCACCTGCGCGCGCTCCACGAGAATCGCGGCGTCGCGTGGGGCGACATGGCGGTCCTGATGCGGAGCCGCGGCGACTGGGAGGTCTACCTCGAGGCGCTGCGACGTCACGGCATCCCGTTCCGCGTGGAGGGCGACCGCAGCTACTACCGGCGGCGCGAGATCATCGAGGCCGCGGCCTTCGTGCGCTGCGTGCTCGACCCCGACGACGCGCTGGCACTCGTGGCCGCGCTGCGCTCCTCCGCGGTCGGAGTGCCCGACGCCGCGTGGCAGGGCCTCTTCGCGATCGGCCTGCCGGCGCGCGCGGCGAAGCTCGGGGGTTCTTCGCCGGAGGCGCTGGGGGATCTCGCGCGCGACGTCGAGGCCATCGCCGCAGATCTGCCGGCCTGCGTGCCGGGCCTCGAGCGCGTGCGCGGCTGGGAGAAGAATCTCGTCGCCGCGCTCGCCGCCGTCTCGCGACTGCGTCGACTCTTCCAGGAGGCGCCACCCGACGTCTTCGTCGAGGCGCTGCGCGACGCCCTCTGCTTCGAGGCGAGCGAGGCGGCGCGATTCCTCGGCTCGTGGCGCGTCGCGAATCTCGAGCGCTTCTTCCGCGGGCTCGCCGCGCAGCTCGCCGACGGCGCGGGCACCGCGCAGATCCTGCGCGAGCTGCGGCGCGCCGTGGCGGAGGAGGAGCCGTCGGAGGAGATGCAGCCGCGCGACCTCGAGAGCGACGGCGTGCGCGTCTCGACCCTGCACGGCGCGAAGGGCCTCGACTTCGGCTGCGTCTTCCTGGTGCAGCTCCACAAGGGCGCGAGCCGGCAGGCGCCCAAGGTGGAGGTCGGCCGGGTCGCGGAGCGGCTCGAGTACCGAGTGCTCGGCGCGAGCACGCCCGGCTTCGACGCCGTGCGGACGACGCGCGAGAGAGTCGAGGCCGCCGAGCGCGTGCGTCTGCTCTACGTGGGCATGACGCGCGCGCGCGAGCGTCTCGTGCTGTCGGGGCTCTGGTCTCGCTTCGGCAGGACCCCCGACAGCGCGGCGGCGCTGCTCGAGCGGCGCGCGCCCGCGCCGGCGGACTGGGCCGACACCGCCGCGCGCTGCGCGCGCGAGCAGTCGAGCGTGTTGGAGAGCGCCGGAGCGCGCTGGCGCGTGCTGGCCTGCGAGGCGGAGGCCGATGCGCCCGCGCCGCAGCCGCCGGCGAGCGCCCCGCTCGACGTGCACGCGCTGCGCGCCGAGGCGCTCCACCTGCGCGCGGAGTCGGAGCGCGCGCGCCTCCGCATGGCAAGGCCGCGGGGAGGGCGGGCGAGCGCGGCGGCGCGCGACGACCGCGACGAGGCCTACGAGGAGCTCGACACGCCGCACCGTGCGGCGCCGCACCGCGCGACGCGCGCCGGGCAGCGGGGCGCGGAGCTCGCGCGGCGGGTCGGGAGCGCCGTCCACGCCGCGCTCGAGCGGCTCGACCTCCGCGCGTCCGATCCGCGTGCCGCGCTCGCGCGCGCGTCCGACGAGGCGCTCCGAGCGCTGGCCCCGGCCGCGTCACCCGGCGACGCCGCCGCGGTGAACGAGGCCGCCCGCGAGATGCTGGAACGCCTCGTGCACGGCGCTCTCTTCGCCCGGCTGTGGGCGTCGCGAGATCACGTCGTCGCGCGCGAGCTGCCCGTGCTGCTGCCGCCCGGTCGCGACGACGACGCGCAGGACTTCGTCGCCGGCAGCATCGACCTCGTGCTGCGCGACCCCGCGACCGGCGAGCTCGTGGTGGTGGACTACAAGACCGATCGCGACGGGGCCGACGCGCTCGCACCCGATCGCCGCGAGGCGTACCGGCGCCAGGGAGCGGTGTACCAGCGCGCGTTCGCGGAATCGCTCGGGCAGGGCACGCCGCCGCGCTTCGAGCTGTGGTGGCTCGCTACGGACCGCGCCGAGGTGATCGCGTAAGCTCGCGGCCGTGGACGGGAACTTCCAGATCGAGCTGGCCATCCACCTCGCGGCGGCCACGGGCCTCGGCCTCCTGATGGGCCTCGAGCGCGAGTGGTCGCAGCGCGAGGAGGATTCGCGCTTCGGTGGCGTCCGCACGTTCGCCCTGATCTCGCTCTCCGGCGCCGCCGCCTCCTATGCGGGCCGCGCGCTCGCGCTGCCGGCGCTGCCGCTCGCGGCCTTCGCCGCGATCGCCGCTCTCGTCGCGGTGTCGTACTTCGTCACGTCGGGGCGCGGCGAGCTCGGCATGACGACCGAGGTGTCTGCGCTGCTCTCCTTCGTACTCGGCATGCTGTGCGGGCAGGGCGAAGTGTCGGTCGCGGCGGCGATCGGCGTCACCGCCGTGATGCTGCTCGCGCTGAAGGACTCGCTCCACGCGCTCGCGCGGCGCATGGAGAGCCACGACGTCGAGGCGACGCTCCGCTTCGCCCTGATCACGGCGATCGTGCTGCCGCTGCTCCCCGACCGCAGCTACGGGCCGCCGCCCTTCGACGTGCTGAACCCATACCAGGTCTGGCTGATGGTCGTGCTCATCGCGGGCCTCAACTTCGCCGGCTACCTGCTGGTGAAGCTCGCCGGCGCGGAGCAGGGGCTCGGGCTCGCGGGACTCCTCGGCGGACTGGTGTCGAGCACGGCCGTGTCGCTCGGCTTCGCGCAGCGCTCGAAGTCGCAGCCCGCCGCGAGCAGCGCGCTCGCGCTCGGCATCCTGCTGGCCTGGACCGTGATGTTCGTGCGCGTGATCGCCGAGGTCGCGGTCGTGAACGGTTCCCTCGTTCCGCGGGTGGCGCCGATCGCGGGCGCGCTCGCGTGCGCGGGGCTCGTCGCGATCGCCTGGCTCTACCGCGCGCGCGGGCGCGGACCGCGCGACACGCCAGGCGCGGAGCCCGCGAACCCGCTCGAGCTCCGCATGGCGATCCGCTTCGCGCTCCTCTACGCGGCGATCAC